>Ga0209207_1000271_pt1 | contig 36147 bp, 25 predicted proteins | sample SaghotsprinmetaG_FD_184140 | JGI IMG/M metagenome (GOLD analysis project Ga0209207, IMG submission 184140) | Hot spring microbial communities from South Africa to study Microbial Dark Matter (Phase II) - Sagole hot spring metaG (SPAdes) (version 3) | ecosystem: Environmental > Aquatic > Thermal...
CGTCCGAAATCTTCGATTGTGCAACCTCGTTTGGCGCCGCGACGGGCCGGATGCCGTGGCACCCCCTTGTCGGCCTGCCTGGCCTGCTGGGCGTAAAGGGTCGAGCGGGGGAATTCCAGCACCCGGCAGAGCCGTGCCAGGCCATGGGGCTTGCCAGGGCCCGGGGAGGTCGTCTGGCTCATCGCGACGACCTCCTGCCGACCAAAGGACGGCGCACCGCTCTTTCCTTGCGCAGAATCTCGACTTCCCTCACCAACTCGCTATTCGATGTGGCCTTCAGAGTCGTCGTTCGACGTCTGAGCAGACGCTGAATGAATCGCTGCGCGGGCGCTTCGCTACGCTGCTCGAGGCTCACTCCATTGGCCCTCGGGTTGATTCTTTTGCCGTGGTGTGCCATGCGCCTCGGGTCAGCTCCCGTTCGCGGCTCAGCGTTTGCCACCCTCGCCGGGGTAATCGCCTCTGTTTGCCGATTTCGAGTGCACCCGGGCTTCTCAGCGCCTAAAATCGCCGTTTGCGCAACGGAGGTGCTGCGATGAGCGAGGCGAAAATGGGCGTGACGGGTGGATCGGTTGCTGCTGGCGAAGAAGGAATCGACCGACCGGTGGCCGATGAGACGACGGTACGGGCCGACCTGCGGTTCTTGCTGACCCAGGTTCACAGTCCGGATGCGCAGGCGCGCGCATCGGCCGTGGCTGTGCTCGAGGCGATGCGCGCCCATGATGCTCCCAATCCCATCGTCCTTAGCGGGCTGGGGGTGGCGCGCGCGCTCGCCGGGCGGGTCGAAGAAGCTCAGGCCCTGTTCGAAGAGTCCTTGGCCATCGATGCCAATTTCGCTCCGGCGCTGACCAATCTGGCCAATCTGTACAAACTCACCGGTCGGCCGGAGGAGGCGCGTGAGACCTACCGGCGCGCCCTGGCGCTGCAACCGGCGCTGGCCGAGGCGCATTATGGTCTGGCGGTGATCAGCGAGGAAGCCGGCGAGCGTGAGGAAGCGGAACGTCATCTGCGTCGCGCCTTGCTGTTCCGACCTGATTATGCCGAAGCGCTCAACAATCTCGGTCATCTGTTGCTCAAGGCGGGAAAGGTCGATCAGGCCATTTCGCAGTTCCGTCAGGCGCTGGCGCTGCAGCCGGGTTTGCGCCCGGCACGGCTGAATCTGATCCATGCCCTTTATCGTTCCGGGCACAACACCGAGGCCCAGGGCGAGGTGGATAAACTGCTGGCGGAAAACCCGCGCGATCTGGATGCACTGCGCGCCCAGGCGACAGGCTTGATACAACAGGGGCGTTTGCAGGATGCCGAGGTGGCGACGCGACAGTTGGCCGAGCTCGATCCGCAGGATGCCGACATTTTGCTCGATCGCGGTGAACTGTTGCTGGCGCGTCAGGATTATCAGGGCGCGCTGGCGCTGTACAAGGAGCTGCTCGCCCGGCGCGGCCTGTCGCCGGTGATTGGACTGGGAGCGATGGCCAATGTGTTGTTGGCCCAGGGCAATCATTCCGCCGCGCGTGACCTCTATCAGCAGGCCCTGCTGCTCGATGCCCGCCCACCCGCCCTGACCCTGGGACTGGCGCGTGCGCTGCTGGGTTCGGGCGACGTGGCGCAGGCGCTGGGCTGTCTGCGTCATGCGCTGAGCCGTCAGCCGCAGCAGGCGGCTCTCCATTCCATGCTCATCACGACGCTGCGTCTGGCGGGGGAAACCGACGAAGCTGCAGCCGAACTCGAGCGCTGGCGGGCGCGTTTTGGCGCAGACCTTCGTTCGCCTCCCGTGCCGCGCGAGCCGATACCGCCGCTGCGTGTCGGCTTTCTCTTCGGCGAGATGGCGCACGACGGTTCTTTACTCGTTTTGGCCGAAGTGTTGGCCCGCTGCGATGGGCAGCGTGTGCAGACTTGGGGATACTGGGTTGCCGGTCAGGTCGGCGAGGAAGGCGTTCGCTTGCAGGAAGCGATGCATCACTGGCGTTTGGCCACCGGCATCGACGACGAAGCGCTGGCCGAAATGATACGGGCCGATGCGCTGGACATCGTCGTCGATACGCTCGGCCACGGACCGGGCGGTCGTTTGCCAGTGCTGTGCCAGCGGCCAGCGCCGTTGCAGATCGGTTGGCTGGGCGATTCAGCTGATCCGCGGCTGAGCCAGATCGATGGCCGTTTGACGGACGCCTGTTTGCTGGCCGGCGCAGCGGGCAAAGTCAGTGCGGTCGGGACGGCGTTGCTGCCGGCCTTGCAACCCTGGCGAGCGCCCGCGGAGGACGTGGATTTGCCGGAATCGACCCCGGCTGGCCGTCTGGTCGTGCTGTCGCCTGCGGCGTTGGCCAGCGATGACTGCCTCGATGCCTGGGCTGAGATTCTGCTCGCCGTGCCGGCGGCGCGTCTGGTGTGGCTCAGCGACAGCGCTGCCCAGGATGCGGCCAGCCGCGACCGTCTGCGCCGCTTGCTGGCGCTGCGCGAAATCGATGCCGGGCGCGTCGAAATACTGCCGCGGCTGCCGGCCACCGAACGGCGCATGCTGATCGCCCATAGCTCCCTCGTTCTCGACAGCTTTCCTCAGTCGATCGGCATCGCGGCCTATGAGTGCCTCTGGCTGGGAACGCCGGTGCTGAACCTGGCCGGTGACGTCGATTGGCAACGCAGCGGCTGCTGTCTGCTCGCCGCTGCGGGTGCCGGCGACGAGGTTTGCGCGACGCGCGCCGACTACGTCGGTCGTGCGAGCGCGCTGGCCACGCAGACCCTCGACCGCCAGCGACGCCTGGCGCGCCGGCAGCGCCTGCTCGCCTCGCCGGCCTGCGATGCCGCCGGCTATGCCGAAGCGCTGATGCGGGCGCTCGAGCAGTGCACGCAGCAATGCTATTCGCGCCACTGTGCGCGCACGGAACGCTGAAGGAAACGCCGCATCGGCGCGGGCGCATCACGGCGTTGCGCGCTGCGCGCTCTTCTGCCGATCTGTTTGATCGGCTACGGTCGCTGCGCTGCGTGCGCCTTGAGCTACATCCCGCTCGCGGCTTTCTTCAGCGTTTCCTGAAAAAAACGGCGGGTGTAAGGAAAGCAGGCGGCGGCGAAGCCGCCGCCGCCGTGAGGCACCCAGGCAGCGATCGATGAGCGTAGCATGACGCATTAGCCGGTCGCGCTGTTTCATCGACCGGGCTGAGCGAAACCGGTCATGCGTCGTCGGGTGTTTCTCCGCGCTCAGTCGGCCTGTTTGCGCAGGAAGGCCGGGATGTCGATCTTGTCCATGCCGCTCGCCGCCATCGCTTCGGCAGCCTGGTTGCGTGCCGTGGCGCGCGGCGAGCTGAAGACGGCACCAAGGTCGGCAGCGCCCGAATCGACGTTGGCTGTGAATTCGGACACCAGCCGGTCATCGGTGCCGGTGCGCCGCCAGCCCGTCTCGATCAAGGTCATCTGCGGCCGCGCCTGAGCCTTGGCCTTGGCGCCGAGGCCGGTGGCGACCACCGTGACGCGCAACTGATCCTCCATGCCTTCGTCGAAGACGGTGCCGAAGATGATCGTCGCATCCTGGGCGGCGTAAGTGCGGATCGTGGCCATGACTTCCTTGACTTCGCGCATGCCCAGATCGCCGTTGGCGGTGATGTTCACCAGCACGCCGCGCGCGCCGGAGAGCTCGATGCCTTCGAGCAGCGGGCTGGCGACTGCCTTCTCGGCAGCGATGCGCGCGCGGTCGACGCCGGCGGCCGTGGCCGAACCCATCATCGCCTTGCCCATCTCGCCCATCACCGTGCGTACGTCTTCGAAATCGACGTTGACCAGTCCGGGGACGTTGATGATCTCGGCGATGCCACCGACCGCGTTCTTCAGTACGTTGTCGGCTGCCTTGAACGCCTGTTTCATGCCGACGTCTTCGCCGAGCACTTCCATCAGCTTCTCGTTGAGGATGACGATCAGCGAATCGACGTGCTGCTCGAGCTCGCTCAGTCCTTCGACCGCCAGACGCATGCGCGTGCCTTCGAAATCGAAGGGCTTGGTGACGACGGCGACGGTTAAGATGCCGAGCTCGCGCGCCACTTCGGCGATGATCGGCGCCGCGCCGGTGCCGGTACCGCCGCCCATGCCGGCGGTGATGAACACCATGTGCGCGCCGGAAAGCACTTCGGCGATGCGGCTGCGCTCGCTGACCGCCAGCTCGCGCGCCCGCTCGGGTTTGCCGCCGGCGCCGAGGCCAGGGCCGAGCTGCAGCTTGACGCCGGCCGAAGACAGCTTGAGCGCCTGGGCGTCGGTATTGACGCAGATGAATTCGACGCCCTGCACGCCTTCGCTGATCATGTGCTCGACGGCGTTGCCGCCAGCGCCGCCGACCCCGATCACCTTGATGATCGTCGGATTGGGATCCTTGTCCACGATTTCAAACATGTTTGCCTCCTGGCCTCCGCCACTAGAAACGATGAATCGAAATGAATGGAAGATTGCTTGCCTCGGAATCAGAAATTCCTCTGGAACCACGAGCGCATGCGCGCGACCACCTGACGCACGTTCTTCGGTCCCTGCACCTTGATGCCGCGCTGCTTCTGCGTCACGCCTTCATGGATCAGGCCCATGGCGGTCGAATAACGTGGACTGCTGACCGTGTCGCGCAGATTGCCTCTGTAGTTCGGGGCGCCGATCTTGACCGTGTTGTGAAAGATCTCTTCGCCGAGCTCGATCATGCCGGGCATCAGCGCCGCGCCGCCGGTGAGCACGATGCCGGCGCGCAGCAGCTTCTCGTAGCCGCTGCGCAACAACTCCTCCTGCACCTTCTGGTAGATCTCCTCGACGCGCGGCTGGATGAAGCCGGCGAGCGTCATGCGCGACAGACTGGTCGAGGGACGATCGCCGATTCCCGGTACCTCGATCATCTGTTCCGGGTCGGCGAGCTGGGTGAGCGCGACGCCCCAGCGCTCCTTGATGTCTTCGGCATCGGGAGTCGAGGTGCGCAGCGCGATGCCGATGTCCGAGGTGATCTGATCGCCGGCGATCGGAATGATGGCCGTATGGCGGAGCGCGCCCTGGGCGAAGATGGCGATGTCGGTCGTGCCACCGCCGATATCCACCAGACAGACGCCGACCTCCTTTTCGTCCTCGGTCAGCACGGCGTTGCCTGAGGCGAGCGGTTGCAGCACCAGATCTTCGACTTCGAGGCCGCAGCGCACGACACATTTGATGATGTTCTGCACCGCGGTCACCGCGCCGGTGACCAGATGCACGCGCACGTCGAGACGCTTGGCATCCATGCCGATCGGCTCTTTGACCCCATCCTGGCCATCGACGATGAATTCCTGCACGATGGTGTGCAGGATCTGGTCGTCGGCCGAGATGTTCGTCGCCCGCGCCGCTTCGATGGCCCGATCGACGTCGAACTGCGTCACTTCCTTCTCGCGCACCACGGCCATGCCGTTCGAGTCCTTGCTCTTGATGTGCGCGCCGGCGATTCCCGTATAGACTTGGGTGACTTTGCAGTCGCACATCAGCTCGGCTTCCTCGACGGCACGCGAGATCGAGTTGACCGTCGCTTCGATGTTGACCACGACGCCGCGGCGCAGGCCTTTCGACGGCTGCGTGCCGAGGCCGAGGATGTTCGTCTGGCCCTCGGCGTCCAACTCGGCGACGAGCGCGACGATCTTCGAAGTGCCGATGTCCAGACCGACGATCAGATCGCGTTTGGTTTCCCTGCTCATATCAACTCTTCGCTTCTGCGGCTGTTTTTGCTGCCGCCTGTTTGCCCGGACGCAGCGCGAAGCCGCCCGGATACCGCATGTCGATCACTGCTACCGGTACGCCAACCCGGGCGACCGCTGCCGCATAGTGCTGGCCAAGCCGCGCCAGCCGCTCTTCCAGCGGCAGTTTGCCATCCTCGCGCCCGAGCTCGATCAGGACGCCGTCGTCGAGCCGGATCTGCCAGGCCTGGCGCGCCGAGAGCGTCACCACCACCGGCTGGCGGCCGATGTCGGCCAGGACCCGCCGTGCCTGGGCATGGAAACGCAAGAGGTCGCGCGTTGCGCTCTCCGGGCCGATGAACAGCGGCAGGTTTTCACCGCCGGCGGCGGTGAACAGTTCGCCGTCGCGGCCGACCAGCCTGATCTCGCCGTCGCGCGCCTGCCAGCGCGCCACCGCGACATGCTCTTCGATCGACAGCTCGAGACTGTCCGGCCAGCGCCGGCGCAGTTCGGCGCGCCGCACCCAGGGCAGCTTCTCGAAACCGGCGCGCGCCTGATCGAGATCGGCGGTGAAGAAATTGCCATTGATGACCATGCGTGTGGCGTATTCGAGCTGGGCGCGCGTCACCTGCGTAAGCGGCGTGTTGACCTTCAGTTCCAGCAGCGGGAAGAAAGGCAGACGGGCGATGAGCAGCGCGCAGGCCCAGGCGAGCGCGATGCTGCTGCCGACGATCAGCAGGTCGGAGATCAGGTTCATCAGCGCCGGACGGTGCCAAAGGCCGTCCTCGCTGGCGGCTTTGTGCGTACGCGGTGGCTTAGTCATGGCGGGCCTCGGCGAGAATGCGCAGCACCAAAGCGTCGAAGTCGAGTCCGGCGGCACGCGCTGCCATCGGTACCAGCGAGTGCGCGGTCATGCCGGGCACGGTATTCATTTCGAGCAACTGCGGTCCGCCGGCCGAAGCGAGAATGACGTCGGCCCGTCCCCAGCCGCGACAGCCCAGCGCGCGCGCGGCGCGCAGCACCAGCGCGCGCAACGCTTCCTCCTCGGCCGTGGGCAGGCCGGCTGGACAGAAATAGCGTGTCTCGTCGCTGAAATACTTGTTCTGGTAATCGTAATTGCCGTGCGGCGCCTCGATACGCACCACCGGCAGCGCCTGCATCGCTGCTCCCGAGCCGAGAAAGGCGACGGTCAGTTCCTTGCCGGCGATGAAGCGTTCGGCGAGCACCATCTCGTCGTGCCGGCGCGCCGTGGCGAAAGCGGCGGGTAGCTCGTCGACCGCGCCGACCTTGACGACGCCGACGCTCGAGCCCTCGCGCACCGGCTTGACGATCAGCGGCAGGCCGAGTTCGCTGGCCAGCCGCGGCCAGTCGGTGTGCTCATCGATCAGACGCGCTGCCGGCGTCGGCAGGTCGAGCGCCTGCCAGAGCAGCTTGCAGCGCCATTTGTCCATCGCCAGCGCCGAGGCCAGCACACCGCTGCCGGTATAAGGCTTGCCGAGGGTATCGAGCAGGCCCTGCAGCGCGCCATCCTCGCCGCCGCGACCGTGCAGGGCGATGAAGACGCGGTCGAAGGCCGTTAGGTCGCCGACCGGTCGCTCCCGTGGATCGAAGGTCTCGGCGTCGATGCCGGCGCGCACGAGGGCGGCGAGCACCGCCGTGCCGGAGAGCAGCGAAATCTCGCGCTCGGCGCTCGTGCCGCCCATCATCACTGCCACCCGACCGAAATCGTTCATCGTTCCACTCCGACGATCCTCACCTCGCGCTGCAGCCGCACGCCGAATTTTTCCGCCACCGTCTGCTCGATGTGATGGATCAGCTTTTCTATCTCAGAAGCCGTCGCGCCACCCTGTGGATTTACGATGAAATTCGAATGCTTTTCCGACACTTGCGCGCCACCGAGCCGAAACCCCTTCAGACCGGCCGCTTCGATCAGCCGGCCGGCGGCATCGTCGGGGGGATTGCGGAACACCGAGCCGGCATTGGGCAGTTCGAGGGGCTGATGCTGCCGGCGCCAGGCGAGCAGTTCATCGCAGCGCGCATTGACTGCCGCCGGGTCGGCCTGGGGTAGGCGCAGCCAGCAGGCGGCGAAGACTTCGTCGCACCGGCTCTTCAGGCCGACATGGCGGTAGCCGATGACGAAGTCTTCGCGGCGGCGTTCGTAGCGCCGGCCGTGGCGGTCGAGCATCAGCACGCGGTCGACGCTGTGCCACGTCTCCTGACCGTGGCCGCCGGCATTCATCGCCAGTGCACCGCCGACCGTGCCGGGTACGCCGATGAGAAATTCGACGCCACTACGCCCGTGCTGGGCGGCAAAGCGGGCGAGCTTGGGGCTGGCGACGCCGGCTTCGGCGTAGATCGAACCATCGTCCTCGACGCGCAACGTGGCGAGCGCACCGTGCAGAAAGATCGCCGTGCCGTTGAAACCGCCGTCGCGCACGAGCAGGTTCGAGCCGAGACCGACCATCAGCAGCGGCTCGTCGATGCGCAGGCCGGCGAGGAAGGTGGCCAGATCGTCGAGATCGGCTGGCCAGTAGGCGCGCGCCACCGCGCCGCCAGTGCGCCAGGAGCAATGCGGCGCCATCGGTTCGTTGGCCTTCAATGTGCCGCGCAGCGTCATGCACTGCCTCCGCCGGTTGCCGGCCGGCCCGGCGCTGTGGCGAAAGTCAGCTTCGCCGGCACGGTGCCGATCGAGCCGGCGCCCATCGTGATCAGCACGTCGCCATCGCGGGCGAGGTTGAGGATGGTCTCGGGCAGATCGGCGGCATCGGCGACGAACACCGGCTCGACCTGACCGGCGACGCGCAGCGCGCGGGCGAGCGAGCGGCCGTCGGCGGCCTGGAGCGGGGTTTCGCCGGCGGCATAGACTTCGGTCAGGATCAGCGCATCGACCGTCGAGAGCACGCGCACGAAGTCCTCGAAACAGTCGCGCGTGCGTGTGTAGCGATGCGGCTGGAAGGCGAGCACCAGCCTGCGCCCGGGATAGGCGCCGCGCGCCGCGGCCAGTGTTGCCGCCATCTCGGCTGGATGATGGCCGTAGTCGTCGATGAGCGTGAACCGACCACCGCCGGGCAAGGGGACTTCGTAACGTGCAAAGCGCCGGCCGACGCCTTTGAATTCGGCCAGTGCGCGCTGGATGGCCGTGTCGCTGACACCGATCTCGCTCGCCACGGCGATCGCCGCCAGCGCGTTGCGCACGTTGTGCAGGCCCGGTAGGTTCAACCGTACCGGAAAGCGCGTCACGCTGCCGTTGATGCGCACACAGTCGAAGAGCATCGTCGTGCCTTCCTGACGCACGTTTTCGGCCCGGACGTCCGCCTCGGGCGCGTCGATGCCATAGCCGACGACCTGCTTGGCGATGCGCGGCAGCATCTCGGCGAGCTGCGGATCGTCCAAGCAGAGCACGGCGACGCCCCAGAACGGCAACCGGTGCAGAAAGTCGATGAAGGTCTGTTTCAGACGGCCGAAATCGTGGCCGTAGCTATCCATGTGATCGGCGTCGACATTGGTCACTACGGCGATCACCGGGCTGAGGTAGAGGAAGGAGGCGTCCGATTCGTCGGCCTCGGCGACTAGATACTGGCCCTGGCCGAGGCGGGCGTTGGCACCGGCGGAATTGAGGCGTCCGCCGATGACGAAGGTCGGATCGAGCCCCTCCTCGGCGAGGATGCTGGCCACCAGCGAGGTTGTCGTCGTCTTGCCATGCGTGCCGGCGATGGCGATGCCCTGGCGGAAACGCATCAGTTCGGCCAGCATCTGCGCGCGCGGCACGATCGGGATGTGGCGCTCGCGCGCCGCCTGCACTTCCGGGTTGTCCTTCTTGATCGCGCTGGAAACGACGACCGCGTCGGCATCGCGCACGTTTTCCGCCGCATGGCCGAAGGCGATGCGCACGCCGAGCCCGGCCAGTCGCTGCGTGCTGCCCGAGGCGGCGAGATCCGAGCCGGAGACGATGTAGCCCTCATTGGCCAGCACTTCGGCGATACCGCTCATGCCCGCGCCGCCGATGCCGACGAAGTGGATGTGGCGGATGCGGTGTTTCATCGGCTCAGTTCCTCGCAGACGCGCGCCACCTGGCGCGTGGCGTCGGGTTTGGCCAGCGCGCGCGCGCGTTCGGCCATCTGCAGCAGCTGCTCGCGCGTCAGATTGCGCAGCAGGGAGATGATTTCCGGCGTCAGCTCCTGCTGCGGCAGCAGGATCGCGGCGCCGGCGTTGGCGAGAAAGCGCGCATTGGCCGTTTGATGATCGTCGACGGCATGGGGCAGCGGTATGAGCACGCTCGCCACGCCGGCGGCCGCCAGCTCGGCGATGGTCATCGCGCCGGCGCGGCAGATGACCAGATCGGCCCAGGCATAGGCTTCGGCCATCTCGGCGATGAACGGCACGCAGTGGGCACGCAGACCCTCGCTGGCATACAGCGTTTGCACGCTAGCCCGATGCTGCTCACCACACTGGTGCACCACCTCGGGGCGCTGGTCCGCCGGCAGCAGGGCGAGGCCACGCGGCACCGTTTCATTCAGCGGCCGCGCGCCGAGGCTGCCGCCGAGGATGAGCAGACGCAGCGGACCGCTGCGACCGGCGAGACGCTCGGCTGGTGGCGGCAACTGCGCGAAATCGGCGCGCAACGGATTGCCCAGCCACACGCCGTTGGCCAGCACATCGGGGAAACCGCTCAGCACGCGATCGGCGAGACGCGCCAGCACGCGGTTGGCGAGCCCGGCCACTGCGTTTTGCTCGTGAATGACGAGCGGGATGCCGAGCTGGGCGGCCATCAAGCCGCCGGGAAAGGACATGTAGCCGCCCATGCCGAGGACGACGTCGGGACGGATGCGCAGCAGCTGGTGGCGGGCCTGCCAGAAAGCGAGCAGCAGACGGCTCGGCAGCGTCAGCTTGGCGACCAGGCCTTTGCCGCGCAAACCGGAAAAATCCACCCAGGCGCGGAGAAAATCGCGCTCGGCGGTGAGGCGAGCCTCCATGCCCTGCGGGTTACCCATCCAGGCGATGCGCCAGCCGAGCGAGCGCAGGTGATCGGCGACCGCCAGACCCGGCATGATGTGGCCGCCGGTGCCGCCGGCTATGACCATCAGCGTCTTCATCAGGCGCCTCCGCCGCGCATCAGCTGGCGGTTTTCATAGTCGACGCGCATCAGTATGGCCAGGGCAAGGCAGTTGGCGAGGATGCCGGAGCCGCCGAAGCTCATCAGCGGCAAGGTCAGGCCCTTGGTCGGCAACAGGCCCATGTTCACGCCCATGTTGATGAAGGACTGCAGCCCGAACCAGATCGCGATGCCTTGCGCCACCAGCGCGCCATAGAGCCGGTCGAGCAGATGTGCTTGCCGACCGATGGCGAAGGCGCGCTGGACGATGAGCGCGAAACAGAGCACGACGACGGTCACGCCGACGAAGCCGAGCTCTTCGGCGATCACCGCCAACAGAAAATCGGTGTGTGCTTCGGGCAGATAGAACAGTTTTTCGACGCTGGCGCCTAGACCGACGCCGAACCATTCGCCACGGCCGAAGGCGATCAGCGCATGCGAAAGCTGATAGCCTTTGCCGAAGGGGTCTTCCCAGGGATTCATGAAGCCAAAGATGCGGTCGCGCCGGTAGGGCGAGCTGAGGATCATCGCCGCGCCGACCGGAATGAGCACGAGCAAAAGCAGGATGATCAGCCGCATGTTCAGGCCGCCGAGGAACAGGATGCCGATCGCGATGGCCAGTATGACCACCAGCGCGCCGAAGTCCGGTTCCAGGATCAGCAGTACGGCGACCAGACTCATCACCACGGCCAGTGGCAGGAAGGCGCGCACGAAGCTGCCCATTGCCTCGAGCTTGCGTGTCGTATAGCTGGCGGCGTAGAGCACGACGAACAGCTTCATCAGCTCCGACGGTTGTAGGTTGATCGGGCCGAGGGGGATCCAGCGCCGGGCGCCATTGACCTCGCGGCCGATGGCTGGCACCAGCACGAGCAGCAGCAGGACGATGCCGGCGAGGAACAGCCAAGGCGCCATGTCGCGCCACCAGCGTAGCGGGATCTGGAAGGCGATCGAAGCGGCGATGGTGCCGATGAAGAGAAAGATGGCGTGGCGGACGAGAAAATAGTTCGCCTGGTTGCCGGTGAAACGGTTACCTTCGGCGATGGCGATCGATGACGAATAGACCATCACCAGGCCGAAGGCGAGTAGGAAGGTGGCCGGCCACAGCAGCCAGGGATCGATCTCCGCCGGTGCGCTCGGCGGGCGGCGATAGACGGCGGTCGCGCTCATTGCTGCCGCTCCCTCGCCGCCGACCGGTGCTCGTCGAGGGCGCGCACCGCGGCGCGGAAGACTTCCGCACGGTGCTGGTAATCGCGGAACATGTCGAAGCTGGCGCAGGCGGGCGAGAGCAGCACCGCATCGCCCGGTTGCGCGAAGGCGGCGGCCTGGCGTACGGCGGCCGGCAGATCGCTCGCCGTCTCGATCGGCACGCCGCAGCCGGCGAGCGCCGCGGCGATGCGCGGCCCGTCGCGGCCGATGAGCACGACGGCACGCGCGTGTGTGGCGATCGCATCGCGCAGCGGTGAAAAGTCCTGTCCTTTGCCATCGCCGCCGAGGATGACCACGGCCGGCTGGCCGAGACCGGCGATGGCCGCCTCCGTCGCGCCGACGTTGGTGCCCTTGGAATCATCGATGTAGCGCACGCCGTCGATCACGGCGATCGTCTCGACGCGGTGCGGCAAAGCAGTGAAGGCGCGCAATGCCGGCATGAGCCCGAAGGGCGCGATGTCCAGCGCCTGCAGCAGCGCGAGCGCGGCCATCGCGTTCAGCGCGTTGTGCTGGCCGTGCAGGCCCAGCTGCGAGCACGGCAGGAGGAAGCGGTCGCCCTGGACGATCCATGCTTCGCCGCGGTTCGGGCGTAAGCCAAAATCGAGTTCGTCGGCTGGCGCATCGCTGCCGAAAGTGATGATGCGCCGCCCGGGCAGCGCCATGGCCCGCACGCGCTCGTCCTGGCGGTTAAGGACCTGCGCGCCGTCGCCGCTGAAGATGCCTGCCTTGGCCTGGGCGTATTCGTCCAGATCGATGTAGCGGTCGAGATGGTCGGCGCTGAGGTTGAGCACGGTGGCGGCATCGGCGGCGAGCGCATGCGGCAGCTCGAGCTGGAAACTCGAAAGTTCGAGCGCCCACAGCTCGGGCAGCCGGCCCGCGTCGAGATGGCGCATCAGTGCGCTAAGCAGCGAGGGCGAGATGTTGCCGGCGACGGCGGTATGTCGGCCGGCGGCGCGGCCGAGCGCGCCAGTGAGGGCGGTGGTCGTCGTCTTGCCATTCGTGCCGGTGATGGCGACGATGCGGCAGCGCTGACGCTCGCCGAACATGATTAGCGCTTCGGCGAACAGCGCCAGCTCGCTGACCACCTCGATGCCACAGGCGCGCGCCTGCAGCACGGCCATCAGGCCCGGCGACAGGCCCGGCGAGAGCGCCAGCCGGTCGATGCCGGCGAGCAGTCTTTTGTCGAAACGCTCGTCGAACGGCGTGCTGATCCAGCTGACTTTTGGCAGTTCGGCGCGCAGGCGATCGAGATAGGGCGGCGCGGGGCGCGTGTCGCAGACAATGACTTCGGCGCCTTGGCGTACGCACCAGCGCGCCATCGCGTAGCCCGATTCACCGAGGCCGAATACCAGTATCCGCCGATCGCGCATCGTCTCGTTCATCGAATCTTCAGCGTCGATAAGCCGAACAGCACGAGCAGGATGGTGATGATCCAGAAACGCACGACGACCTGCGTTTCCTTCCAGCCCGACAGTTCGAAATGGTGGTGCAAAGGGGCCATGCGAAAGATGCGCTTGCCGCCCGTCAGCCGGTAATAGATCACCTGCGCCATCACCGACAGCGTTTCGGCGACGAAAACGCCGCCCATGATGAGCAGCACGATTTCTTGGCGGGCGACGATGGCCACGACGCCGAGCGCCGCGCCCAAGGCGAGCGCGCCGACATCGCCCATGAACACTTCCGCCGGATAGGCGTTGAACCAGAGGAAACCCAAGCCCGCGCCGGCGAGCGCGCCGCAGAAGACGGTCAGTTCGCCGGCGCCCGGCACATGCGGCAGCAACAGATACTTGGCATAGACGGCATTGCCGGCGACGTAGGCGAACAGGCCGAGCGCAGCGCCGACCATGACCGTGGGCAGGATGGCCAGGCCATCGAGGCCATCGGTCAGATTGACCGCGTTGCTCGTGCCGACGATGACGAAATAGCTGAGCACGATGAAGCCGAAGATGCCCAGCGGGTAAGAGATGGCCTTGAAGAAGGGCACGATGAGGTTGATGCTGGCCAGTTCGCTGCGGAACCCCCCCTGTGCCCAGCGCTGGGCGAAGTCGAGCACATTCTCGCCCGCCGGCGCGGCGAGCGAAAAGGCGAGCCAGATCGCGGCGATCAGGCCGATCAGCGACTGCCAGAAAAACTTGGCCTTGGCCGAGAGACCCTTCGGATTGCGATGCACGACCTTGCGCCAATCATCCACCCAGCCGACGGCACCAAAGCCCAGGCAGACGATGAGCGCGATCCAGACGTAGCGGTTGGCCAGATCCGCCCACAGCAGCGTGGCGATGCCGAGCGAGACGAGGATCAGCGCGCCGCCCATCGTCGGCGTGCCGCTCTTGGCCAGATGCGTTTGCGGTCCGTCATCGCGCACCGCCTGGCCGATCTTCTTCGCGGCGAGCCAGCGGATGATCGCCGGGCCGAGCATGAAGGACAGCGTCAGCGCGGTCATGCACGCCAGCACCGCGCGCAGCGTGATGTAGTTGAAGACATTGAAGCCGCGGATGTCCTGGGCGAGGAGGCGGGCGAGTTCAAGCAGCATGGTGATCGATCTCTCGAGCGGCGGCAAGCGCTTCGACGACGCGCTCCATGCGCATGAAACGCGAACCCTTGACGAGTGCGGTGCATCCGGGGGTCAGTTCGGTCTGCACGGCGCCGAGCAGCGCTTCGATCCGCGGGTGATGCACGGCCATCGGACCGAAGGCCGCTACGGCATGGGCTGCTTGATCGCCCAAGGCATGGAGTCCATCGAGGCCTCGTTCCCGGGCATAGGCGCCGATCTCGGCCTGAAAGTCTGCGCCGGCCTGACCGACTTCGGCCATCTCGCCGAGCACGAGCAATCGCCGTCCCGGCAGCTCGGCGAGCACGTCGATCGCCGCCCGCAGCGAGTCGGGATTGGCGTTGTAGGTATCGTCGATCAGCATGCCACCACCTCGCGCCGGGCGCGGTTGCAAGCGGCCGGCGACGGGCCGGAAGGCTTCCAGCCCAGTGCGGATGGCGGCGAGCGGCAGATTGGCGGCGAGCGCGGCGGCCGCGGCGGCGAGGGCGTTGGCGATGTTGTGCCGGCCAAGGACATGGAGATGCAGCGGTGTTTCGCCAGCAAAAGTCAGCAGGCTGAACACGGCACCTTCTGGCCGCAGCTGGATATCGCTCGCCCGCACCGGCGCGTTCGGCGAGTCCAGGCCGAAATCGATGATGCGGCGCTGGCCAGCGATCCGACGCCATAGCGGCGCATGCGCATCACTGGCCGGGATAATGGCGATGCCATTGTCCGGCAGCGCCGCGATCAGCGCCGCGTGTTCTGCGGCTACCGCGGCGACCGAGTGCATGAACTCCTGATGCTCGCGCTGCGCGTTGTTGATGAGCGCGATGGTCGGCTGCAGCAGCGCGGAAAGCTGCGCCGTCTCGCCGGGATGGTTCATGCCGAGCTCGATCACCGCCGCGCGCTGATGGGCGCGCAGGCGCATCAGCGTCATCGGCAAACCGATGGCGTTGTTCAGATTGCCGCGCGTGGCCAGCATGGCCTCGCCGTACGCGGCGCGCAGGATGCTGGCGATCATCTCTTTGACCGTCGTCTTGCCATTGCTGCCGACGACGCCGATCACCGGCAGCGCAAAGCGCGCCCGCCAATACGCGGCGAGTCGGCCGAGCGCCTGCAGCGTGTCCTCGACGATGAGAAGCGGCTCGAGCTCTGGATGAGCAGCAGCCCAGCGCGCCTCGACCAACGCTGCTGCTGCGCCGTCCGCGAGCGCAGCGGTGACGTAGTCGTGGCCATCGAAACGTGCGCCGCGCAGCGCGACAAACAGACCGCCCGGCTCGATCGCACGCGAATCACTGAACACCGAGGCGATCGAAGCTGCGCCGCGTGCCTGCCCGCCCAGCGCCTGCGCGGCGGTGGAAAGATCGAACAGCGCAGCGCCGTCCTCGCGCCGCTGACTTGCGAGATCAGCCGCGTTGTTCATCGCCATTGCTCCAGCGCTGCGCGCGCGACGTCGTGGTCGGAATAAGGCACACGCACGTCGCCGATCTCCTGATAGTCCTCGTGCCCTTTGCCGGCGATGAGTACGACATCCTGCGCCGCGCTCTCGGCGATGGCGAGACGAATCGCGGCGCTGCGCTCGACTTGCACGCTGGGGCGGTGACGCATGCCGGCGAGGATGGCGTCGACGATCGCCTGCGGGTCTTCCCGGCGCGGATTGTCCGAGGTGACGACGGTGCGGTCGGCGAGCGCTTCGGCGATCGCGCCCATCTGTGGCCGCTTGCCGGCATCGCGCTCACCGCCACAGCCGAAGACGCAGATCAGCCGGCCGCCACGGCGGGTCGCGGTCTCGCGCAGCGTGCAGAGGGCTTTTTCCAGCGCATCGGGTGAATGCGCATAGTCGATGACCACGAGCGGCGCATCGCGGCCGCCCAGCGTTTGCAGCCGGCCGGCCGGCGGACGTAGCAGCGGCGTCATCTCGGCGATGTCGGGCAAAGTCTCGCCGCCGGCGTAGAGCGCACCGATGGTCGCCAGCAGGTTGGCGGCATTGAATCGACCGATGAGCGGCGCACGAAAGCGCACGCCGCGCAGTGTGAAACTCAGGCCCTGGTCATCGAATACGAGCGCTTCGGCGGCCAGCGTCTCATCGCCACCGCTGCGTCCATCGAGCGTGTAACCGATGCAGCGCGGCCGGCCGCGGCAGGCCGCCGCCAGTTCGCGGCCGTAGGCGTCGTCGAGATTGATCACCGCTGCGCTCAGATCGGGGAACTCGAACAGGCGGCGCTTGGCCGCGGCGTAAGCGGCCATGCTGCCGTGGTATTCGAGGTGGTCGCGGCTCAGATTGGTGAATACCGCCACGTCGAAGGCAATGCCATCGACGCGATGCTGGTGAAGGCCGATCGACGAGACCTCCATCGCGCAGGAGGTGGCCCCTTCGCGCACGAAGCCGGCAAGCAGCTGTTGCAGGCTGACCGCATCGGGCGTCGTGTTCGGGCAGGCGGTCAGTCGGGGTGGGAGTCCATAACCGAGCGTGCCGATGAGCGCGCATCGGCACTCCCAGGCATTCATGATCTGGGCGATGAAGCTGCTCACCGACGTCTTGCCATTGGTGCCGGTGACGCCAACCAGCCACAGGCGGTGCGAGGGCTGGCCGAGGATGAGGTCGGCGAGCGGGCCGGCCAGTTGCGGCAGGTGTTCGACGGGCAGACAGGGAACGGCCACGTCGGGCACCGTGCCCGGGCTGTACAGAACGGCGCAGGCGCCGCGCGCCACCGCATCGGCGATGAAATCGCGGCCGTCGTGGCGTGCACCGGGCAGGGCAAGGAAGAGTTCGCCCGGCTGCAGCAGGCGCGAATCGGCGCGGATGCCGGTGGGCCGCACGCCGCGCAAAGTCAGCTCGGCCAGCACGGCGTGTGGGCTCACATCTCCTCCTTCGCCGGCGGCACATTCGCCAGCTGCAACGGCTTCAGCGGCGCATCGGGCGGCACGCCGAGCGTGCGCAGCGCTCCGGCCATGACCTGGGCGAACACCGGCGCCGCCACCTCGCCGCCATAGTGCTTGCCGGCCGAGGGCTCGTCGATCATCACCGCGATCACCAAGCGCGGATCGGAAACCGGCGCCAGGCCGACGAACGAAGCGATGTATTTGTTGGCATAGACGCCGCTCTCCAGCTTGTGGGCAGTGCCGGTCTTGCCGGCGACGCGATAGCCCGGGATCTGCGCCCGCGTCGCGGTGCCACCCGGCTGCACGACCATCTCGAGCATCGCGCGCACCTCGCGCGCCGTCTGCGGCGAAAAGACTGCCTTGCCGCCAGCGATCGGGCCGTCGCGCACTTTTTCCAGCGACAGTGGCAGCAAATCGCCATCACGGGCGAAGACGAGATAGGCGCGCGCCAGCTGGATCAGTGTCACCGAGATGCCGTGGCCGTAGGACATCGTCGCCTGCTCGATCGGTCGCCAGCTCTTCGCCGGCCGCAGCCGACCGCCGACCTCGCCGGGAAAACCGAGGCGCAGCGGCTGGCCAAAGCCGAGCGAGTCGAACATCTGCCACATCTGTTCGGGCGGAAAGGACAGCGCCAGCTTCGACGCGCCGACGTTCGACGATTTCTGGATGACCTGGGCGACAGTGAGCGTGCCATGCGGATGCACGTCCGAGATGGTGGCATTGCCGATGGTCAGCCGGCCGGGCGCGGTCTGGATCGGTGTATCGAAACGGAACTTGCCCGTTTCCAGCGCCAGCGCGGCGGCAAAGGGTTTGAAGGTCGAGCCGGGTTCGAAGGTGTCGGTGAAGGCGCGGTTGCGCAGCTGGGCGCCGGCGAGCTGCACACGGTTGTTCGGGTTGAAAGTCGGCCAGTTGACGAGCGCGAGGATCTCGCCGCTGCGCACATCGAGGACGACGATGCTGCCGGCGCGGGCGCGATGTGTGCCGACCGCCTGTTTCAGCGCGCTGAAGGCGAGATACTGGATCTTGTTGTCGAGCGAGAGTATGATGTCGCGGCCATTGCGCGGTGGCTCGCCGATCTCGACGTCTTGGACGATGCGCCCACGCCGGTCCTTGATCACCCGCCGCCAGCCGGGCTTGCCGGCCAATTGCTCTTCGAATGCGAGCTCGATGCCTTCCTGCCCTTTGTCTTCGACGCCGGTGAAACCGAGCAAGTGGGCGTTGACTTCGGCGGTGGGGTAAAAACGGCGGTATTCGCGCTGCTCGTGGATGCCGCCAATGTCCAGCGCGAGCACTTTGTCGGCCTGGTCGGGCGGCAGCTGGCGCTTCAGATAGACGAAGTCGCGCCGGCTCGTCAGGCGGCGATTGAGCTCATGGACGTCCAGATCGAGCAGCGCAGCGAGCTCGCGCGCCTGATGCGGCGTGAGCTTGACGTCCTCGGGGATGGCCCAGATCGATGTCACCGGCGTCGAGACGGCGAGCGCATCGCCATGACGGTCGAGGATGCGGCCGCGCGTCGCCGAAACCTCGAGCGTGCGCTCATAACGCGATTCGCCCTTTTTCTGCAAAAAATCGTTGTGGATACCCTGCAGCCAGAGCGAACGGCCGATGAGCAGGGCAAAGCCGGCAAGCAGCACCCGCTGCACGAAGCGGGCACGCGACGCCGGCAAACGCTCGGAGAGCAGCGGGCTTTCGGCGAACTTCATTGCGGCGCCTCGCCGAGTGAGAGGATCTGTCCGGGTTGCGGCGGCCGCAGGCGTAGCTTTTCGCGGGCGATGCGCTCGATGCGGGCGTGCGCCGCCCAGGTGCTCTGCTCCAGCTGCAGCTGGCCCCATTCGACCTCGAGTTCGCGCATGCGTGTCTGTTCGCGATCGAGCTCGACGAACAGCTTGCGCGCCTGATGGTTGGCGTCGACCACCGACAGCGCACAGCCGAGGGCGACGGTCAGCAGCAGGAGATTGAGGCGCAGCATCAGACGGGCTTCCCACAGGCGGCTGCAGCGACGATATCGTCCAGCCGCTCGGCGACCCGCATCACTGCGCTGCGCGCGCGCGGGTTTGCCGCCACCTCGGCGGGCGAGGGGCGGCGGGTGCGGCCGAGCAGGCGCAGGCGCGCCGGCGGCAATTCCGCAGCGCGCACCGGCAAGCGGGCCGGTAGGAGATCGGGGTACGCCTCGTCGTGCAGAAAGCGCTTGACGATGCGGTCTTCGAGTGAGTGAAAGCTGATCACGACCAGACGGCCTTTCGGCCGCAGGCGGCTGACGGCCTGCGGCAGGACTAGCGACAGTTCCTCAAGCTCCCGATTGATGTGAATCCGTAGAGCCTGGAAGCAGCGCGTCGCCGGATGCTGGCCCGGCTCGCGCGTGCGGACGATCTTTTCCACGAGCGCGGCAAGTTGTCGCGTTGTGACGGCAGGATGGCCGCCTGTCCGAGCAGCAACAATCGCCTTTGCAATCGCATGAGCAAACCGTTCTTCACCATATTCCCTCATGACATTTTCGATTTCCTTCTCGCTCGCCCGCTGCAGCCATTTCGCCGCCGTCTCCCCCTGCGTGCGATCCATGCGCATGTCGAGCGGCGCATCGAAGCGGAAACTCATACCGCGTTCGCCGTCGTCCAGCTGCGGTGACGAAACGCCTAGGTCGAGCAGGATGCCGTCGACCTGGTCGACTCCGCTCGCGGTCAGCAGTGCCCCCAGTTCGCCAAAACGTCCATGCCAGATCCGTAGGCGGTGATCGCCGATCGACCGGGCTGCCTCGACGGCCTGCAGGTCCCGGTCGATGGCAATGAGCCGCCCCGCGGCCCCCAGGCGCGCCAGGATGGCGCGGCTGTGGCCACCCCGACCGAAGGTCCCATCGACATAGATGCCGTCGGGCCGGATGGCGAGGCTGTCCACGGCCTCGTCCAGCATGACCGACGAATGGCGATCCTCCCGCACTGCGGCCAATGCCCGAATCAGAGCGCGAGGTTTTCGAGCCCGGGCGGCAACAGTTTGTCGCCCATGGCAAAGATCGCTTCCTGCTGCGCCTGCCAGCCGGCGTCGGACCAGAGCTCGAAATGACTGCCCTGGCCGATCAGCCAGACCTCCTTTTCCAGCCCGGCGTATTTGCGCAGACCCGGCGAGACCAGAACCCGTCCAGCGGCATCCAGCTCCAGGTCCTCGGCGAAACCGACCAGCAACCGGCGCGCCATCGCCGACTGCGGATTCAGGCTCGACGACGCCAGGATCTCGTCGCGGATCGGCAACCACGCCGGTTCCGGGTAGAGCAACAGGCAGCGATGCGGATGAGCCGTGATCACTACGCGCCCGTTCCCCGGCTTCGCCAGCGCGTCACGATGCTTGGCCGGCACCGCCAGCCTGCCTTTGGCATCGAGATGGAGCGGCGTTGCCCCCTGAAACATCGTTCCCCCACTTTGCTGGAAGAAAATCCCATGATTTCCCACCGCCTCCCACTTCGTCCCACTTTACGCCAAGCCGACCCGCTCGGTCAAGTGAATAAGCGGGTTTTTTCCGCTCTGACAAGGATTTGGAGCAAGAGCGCGTTGCGATGCGTTTTGCATTTTTCTTGTATAAACAGGAAAGTGCCATTCATTTCTCAAGTCATTTCTTGAATTCTGCGCACCAGGACGGCTGTTGCTCGGTCGCTACGTCGCCCTATATGTCTTTCGCGTGATCTGCCTGGGATCGGCGGCACGGTGACGCCCGCCTCGTCTTTGTCCGCGTTACGACGGGGAAGCGCCGTCTCGGCCGGGCTGACTTTCACTGCACGGGCTCATCGTGGAACGATGACTTGGCTGTCGGCGCTGGCGTGGCGAAGAACGGGGGAGGCGGAACTGGCTCTGCGCCGCTGGCTCGGGCGCCGGGCAGGGGCGTTCCGCAATGTGGCGGTAGCGGATAAACTGCGCCTCTTTTGCCGGGACTATCGTTTTGCTGCCTCTGCTGCGCCAACTGTTTGCCGTCTTGCCGGAGATGCTGCGCTCTCCTTGGCGGCACCGCGCGCTGATGCGGCAGATGACCCGGCGGGAAGTCGTCGGCCGCTATCGCGGCTCGCTGCTCGGCCTGCTGTGGTCGTTCATCACGCCGGTATTGATGCTCGCTGTTTACACGTTCGTCTTCAGCGTCGTCTTCCGTGCCAAGTGGGGCGAGCATGGCTCGGGCGATAAGCTCGAGTTCGCTTTGGTCTTGTTTGCCGGGTTGATCGTCTTCACGCTTTTTTCCGAGTGCCTGACGCGCGCGCCGACCTTGATCACCAGCAATGTCAATTACGTCAAGAAGGTGATCTTTCCGCTCGGCATCCTGCCTTGGGTCAGCCTCGGTTCGGCGCTCTTCCATGCGCTGGTCAGCGTCGCGGTGCTGCTCATCGCCCTGCCCTTCGCTGGTTTCGCTTGGCAGGCGACGATGCTCTGGTTGCCGCTCCTGCTGCTGCCCTACCTGCTGCTCATCCTCGGTTTGAGCTGGTTTCTCGCCTCGCTTGGCGTCTTCGTGCGCGATGTCGCGCCGCTGGTGACGATGGCGATGACCGTGCTGATGTTCCTGAGCCCGATCTTTTATCCGGCTTCGGCCTTGCCGGAGGAGATGCGCGCCTGGCTGTTCCTCAATCCGGTGACCTTCGTCATCGAGCAGGCGCGCGAAGTCCTCATCTGGGGCCGGGCGCCGGATTTCTCGGGTCTGGCGCTTTATGCCCTCGTGGCGCTGATCATCGCCTGGCTGGGCTATTTCTGGTTCGAGAAGACGCGCAAAGGATTTGCCGATGTTCTTTGAACCGGTGATCGAGGCGCGCGGCCTGGGCAAGTGCTACCAGCTCTATGCCCGGCCGCAGGATCGGCTGAAGCAATTCCTCGTCCGTGGCCGCCGGCAGTATTTCCGCGAGTTCTGGGCCTTACAGGGGGTCAGTTTTCAGCTGCGGCGCGGCGAGGTGCTGGGGATCGTCGGCCGCAACGGTGCCGGCAAGTCGACGCTGCTGCAACTGATCTGCGGCACGCTGCAACCAACACACGGGCACATCGAAGTGCGCGGCCGCATCGCTGCGCTGCTCGAACTTGGCGCCGGCTTCAATCCCGAATTCACCGGCCGTGAAAACGTGTTCATGAATGCCGCCGTGCTCGGCGTGCCGGAAGAAGTGATCGCCGCCAGGTTCGACGAGATCGTCGATTTTTCCGGCCTGCGCGACTTCATCGACCAGCCGGTGAAGACCTACTCTTCGGGCATGTATGTCCGCCTTGCCTTCGCGGTGGCGACCAGTGTCGACCCGGACATCCTGGTCATCGATGAAGCGCTGTCGGTCGGCGATGGCGCCTTCGCGCGCAAGAGCTTCGAGCGCATCATGGCGCTGAAAGAGCGCGGTGCGACCATCTTGTTCTGCTCGCATTCGTTGTACCACGTCGCGGCGCTGTGTAGTCGGGCCATGTGGCTGGAAGCAGGGCAGGTGCGCCAGATCGGCGAAGTGGCAGGCGTGATCCGCGAATACGAGGCCTTTCTCGATCAGCTCGCTGCCGGGGCGGCTCCGGCGCCGGAAGAGCAGCACGCGGCGGTGTCGGTGCCGACGAAGCGCATCCGTTTCACCAGCGGTGAAGTGCTGGTCGATGGCGAGGCTGGCAAGCTGGCGCGCAGCGGCCTGAGCGAAGTGCGCCTGTCGGTGCGATTGCAAGGACCGCCCGGGGAAGCCGTGACCGTGGCGGCGGCGATCGTCGTGCTGGACGACACGATCATCGCCAGCGCCAGCACGAGCAACGATGGCCACGATCTGCGTCTGGACGCTCACGGCCAGGCGGCGGTGAGCATCGTCTTTACGCCGATCCTGCTATTGCGCGGTATCTACCGCCTGCGTGCCTGGCTGTTCGATGCGCGCGGCCTGTTCGTGCACGCCGAACTCGATGAGCCGCTCGAACTTACCGTCGAGCAGGAAGGGCTAGAGCAGGGTTATTACGCCCAGCCGCACCGCTGGGAGTTCGCCGCGTGAGCGCCGCAGTGCAACGTTTCTCGTTCCCGCTCGATGTCTATGCCTGGCTGATCGAGCGCGAAGGCGGTCGGGTCGATGATCTGCATTATGGTCTATTCGAGCGGCCGGATGAGCCGGCGGCCGTCGTGCAGCAGCGGGCGGCCGATTTCCTCTTCAACCATCTGCCGCCGCCTTGCAAAGTGCTCGATGTCGGCAGCGGACTGGGCACGACGCTCGCCCGCCTGCTGGCCGCTGGCTACCAGGCGCAGGGCATCACCCCCGATGCGGCGCAGGTCGAGGTCATCCGTGCCCGTCTCGGCGAAGGATCGCCCATTCATCGTGTCCGGCTGGAGGATTTCGCGGTCGAAGCTGGCCGTTGGCAATTGCTGCTCTTTCAGGAAAGCGCGCAATACATCGACGGGCTGGATCTGTTCGAAGCCGCCGATCGTTTGCTCGCCGAAGAGGGAGAGATCGTCATCATCGACGAATTTGCCCTGCGGCGCGATGAGTCGGGACGGGTCATCTTGCACTACCTGCCGCATTTCCTGGCCTGGGCCGAGCGTTTCGGTTTCGCCGTCCACACCCGCATCGACCTCACCGCGCAGGCAGCGCCAACCGTCGACTGGCTGCTGCGCCAGCTCGAAGCGCATGCCGAAGACGTGCGGCGCGAACTTGGACATGATGAAGAAAAGCTGGCGCAGCTCCTAGCCGCCCATCGCGAATATCAGGCGCGCTATCGCGACGGACGCTATGGCTATTTCCTGTTGCGCTTGCAGCGCACGCGCCGGCTACGCTGGCGACTGGGACGCATCTCCGATGCAACGCGCGCGCAGCCGATGCGCCAGCTCTTCGCCACCGTCTTCGGTCACGAAATGAGCGCAGCGCATTGGCAGTGGAAATATGGCGACGGTCGCGGCGTGGGCATCGGCGTCTGGGATGAGCGCGGCGAGCTGATCGCCCATTATGGCGGCTTGACGCGCGCCGCCCTACTGCGCGGTCAGCCCTGCTTGGCCTTCTGCGCCGCCGACTTCATGGTTGCGCCCGCAGCGCGCGGCGCCTTGACGCGCAAGGGGCCGGCCTTTCTCGCCGCCGCAACCTTTCTCGAGCATGAGCTGGGCTATGGCGCGCCGCATCGGGTCGGCATCGGCTTTCCGAACCGGCGCGCTTTCGCCTTGCCCGAGAAACTGGGCCTCTATCGCGGCGTGCTGACGCGCATCATGGAAGTCAGTCTTGCCAGCACGGCGTCGGGTCCGCGCTGGCTGGAGAAGGTGCGGCCGCTCGATCTGGCCAAGCCGGCCGCTCTGGCGGAGGCCGAGGCCTGCTGGCAGGAAATGCAATCCGGGTTGGGCGACTGGAATGTGCTGGTACGCGATGGGCAGTGGCTGGTCCACCGGTATGGGCAATGTCACGATCATCGGCCGCAACAGCCTTACCGTGTTTTCGTCGTCCGCCGCCGCCTGACCGGGCGGCCGCTTGGTGTGCTCGTCTTGCGCCTTGCCGAAGACGGGCGCTGCGAATTGCTCGACCTCGTCGGAGCGCTCCCCCGTCTACCAGCGCTGCTGCGGCAAGCCCGGCGGCTGGCGGCGCAACTCGGCGCAAGCACGATGTTCTTCTGGGCCGCTGAAGAAATGTTGCCGCTGCTGCGCCTGCCGGCCGAAGCGCGCGTTGCCGACATCGATGTGCTCGTGCCGGGCAATGGCTGGACCGAAGGGCCGGCGCTTGCCGAGCTCGCCGGCCGCTGGTGGCTGATGGGCGGGGATACGGACTGTCATTGAGTTTGCCTATGAGTGAATCTTTGCTAACGCCCTATCGAGCGGCTCCGTTGCCGGTGAGCCGTCACGTGCTCGCCTTCGCGCCGCATGCCGACGACGAAGTCTTCGGCTGTGGCGGCACGCTGGCCTTGCATGTCGCTGCGGGCGCAGCGATCACCGTCATCGTGCTTACCGACGGCGCCGCACGCGCCGCGGAAGATGCGGTGGAAGAAATCGCCACGCGCGAGGCGGAAAGCAAGGCCGCAGCGGCGCATCTTGGCCTCTCTTCGCCGATCTTCTGGCGGCTGCCCGATCGCGGGCTCGAATATGGCGAAGCGCTGATCGACCGCCTGCAAGAAGCGATCGAAGCGAGCGAAGCCGATCTCGTCTATGCGCCCTCGCTGTTCGAGGTGCATCCCGATCATCGGGTCACCGCGATGGCGGCGCTCGAAGCGGTGCGCCGTCTCGGTGGGGAACGCCGCATCGCGTTTTATGAAGTCGGTGCGCCGGGGCGGCCGAACACGCTCATCGACATCACCTCGGTGCTGGAAAAGAAGCGCGCTGCGATGTGCTGTTTCGTCTCGCAACTTCAGCACCAGCGTTACGATGAGCAGATCGAGGCGCTCAATCGCTACCGGACCTATACGTTGCCGCGCGAAGTCGAAGCCGTGGAAGCCTTCGAGCTCATCGAAAGTCAGTCCCTCCAGCACGGCGCTGCCTTGGCGCTGCTCGCTTCCGAACACCGTCGCCGCCATGAACTCGGCATCGCGAGCCACGGCGCGCTCGATCTGCCTTTGGTGAGCGTCATCATTCGCAGCAGCGATCGCGACACGCTCGGCGAGGCGCTCGATTCGGTCGCCGTGCAGACCTATCCGCACCTCGAAGTCGTGCTGGTCAATGCGCTCGGTGCAGCCCATCGGCCGCCGCCCGAACGTTGCGGTCGCTTTGCCGTGCGCTGGGTGGATCGCGGCCAACCGCTGACGCGGCCGCAGGCGGCCAATGCCGGCTTGAGCGAAGCGCGCGGCGAATACCTGATGTTTCTCGATGACGACGATTGGCTCGATGCGGACCATATTGCCGGCCTCATCGAGCTGTTGCGTCGATCAGAGAACGCCACCCGCGCTGCGTATGCCGGCATACGCTGCGTCGGCTCGGCGGCGGATGGCCAATGCTTCGGCGAACCCTTCGACCCGATCCGCCTGCTGTGCGGTAACTACATCCCTATCCATGCCGTGCTCTTCCATCGCTCGCTGATCGATGGCGATGGCTGCCGTTTCGACGAGCGCTTCGCCGTCTATGAGGATTGGGATTTTTGGTTACAGGTAGCGCAAAAGACGCCTTTTCTCTATCGCGAGGTGGTGACGGCGAATTACCGCATCACCTCGATGAGCGGCTTTGGTGTAGCAGCCAGCGAGCGCAGCCAGCGCGAAGGGAAGCTTCAGTGTCATCGCAAATGGCGGCAGCGCATCGGCGTAGACGAATGGGGAGAAGTGCTCGAACGTGCTTACGGTCACGGGCTGTTGCGCAAACGCATTCTCGAGCAGCAAAGCGAGATCGGTCAGGCACAGGCCCTGGTGCGTGCACGTGAGGACGAGCTGGCGGCGCTGCGCGCGGCGCACGACGAAGCGTTGCGGCAGTGGCAGGCGACGCGCTGGACGCTGGCCGATCGCTCGGGCTTGCTTGCTCATCGGGAACGGGAGGTCGAGCAATTGCGCGGCGAGCAGGGACGGCTCACGCACGAGCTGGCGGTGCTGCAGCGCCAGCTGCACGAAACAGCCGTAGCCGTGCAGCAGCGGGATGCTCGTTTGGTCATGCTCGAAGCCGAACTGCGGTCGACGATCCACGCCTATGAAGCCTCAACTTCCTGGCAGATCACCGTGCCGCTGCGCCTGGCGCGCCGTTTTTTGCGTCGGCTCGTGGCGCGGGTGCGCCCAGTGCAGCCGGCAACGCGTGCTACACCGCCGATCGTGCAGGACGAGCCAGCGCCAGCGAGCGAAAAGGCGCCAGCGGCGAATGTCGCCGAGGAAGCCGCCGATCGCAGTGCACAGATCGCCGCGTTGGCACAGCCTGGACCCTATTTCGTACCGCTCGACGAAGAATGCGTCGAGCTTCGGGATTGCGCCGTCAAGCTGATCGCCTTTTATCTGCCGCAATTCCACCCGATTCCGGAAAACGATGCCTTCTGGGGCAAGGGATTCACCGAATGGACCAATGTCAGCAAAGCGCTGCCACAATTCGTCGGCCATGAGCAACCGCGGTACCCGGGCGAGCTTGGTTATTACGATTTGCGCTTGCCGGAGGTTTTGCGCCGGCAGGTGGAATTGGCGCGCCAGTATGGCATCCATGGCTTTTGTTTCCACTACTACTGGTTCAACGGCAAGCGCTTACTGGAGCGGCCGCTGCAAAACTTTCTTTCCGATCCCAGCCTCGATTTTGCGTTCTGCCTCTGCTGGGCCAATGAAAACTGGACACGCCGCTGGGATGGCCAGGAACAGGACATCCTGATCGCGCAAAATCACAGTGTCGAGCAGGATTTGGCGTTCATCGACGACGTGATTCCGCTCATGCGCGAGCCGCGCTACCTGCGCCTTGGCGGCAAACCGTTGCTGATCGTCTATCGGCCCGCGCTTTTGCCCGCGGCAGCGCAGACGGCGCAACTTTGGCGCGAACGCTGCCGCAGTGCCGGCCTTGGTGAAATCATGCTCGTCATGGCGCAAACTTTCACCGAACTCGATCCGCGCCCCTATGGCTTCGACGCCGCCGTCGAATTTCCGCCGCATCACGTCGGGCGCGGCGAGGCGGCGTTGGCGAAGATCAATGATCGCTGCCGCTTCTTCAGCAGCGATTTTCGCGGCGGTGTCATAGACTATTCTGATCTTCTCGATCGGCAGGATCAGCTAAGATGGCCGGAATATCCGCTCATCAAAACCGTGTTTCCGGGCTGGGACAACACTGCGCGGCGCCAGCAAACAGCGACCATCTTTACCGGCGCGACGCCAGCGCTCTATCGCGCCTGGCTCGCCGAATGCGCCCACCAGGCGCGCGCGCATCCGCTTTTGGGCGAAGCGCTGGTATTCATCAACGCCTGGAATGAGTGGGCCGAAGGCGCCTATCTCGAACCAGATCGCCGCTATGGTTATGCCTATCTTGCTGCAACGCGCGACGTGCAGCGCGCTCACTCGCGCCGCTGCACCCTGCGCATCGCCGCGACGCAGACCCTCGAACGGCAGGCCGATCATGCCGTCGTGCTGCATCTCTTCTATCCCGAGCTGTGGTGGGAGATGATCTCGCGCCTGCGCATCCTGCCTTTCGCCTTCGACCTTTACCTCTCGCTCAGCCCCTACATCGAGGAGCGCCGCGTCATCGAAATCCTCAGCGACTTTCCGCGCGCGCGGCTGTTCCAGTTCCCGAACCGCGGACGCGACGTGATGCCATTCCTCGAGATCCTGCGGCGCATCGCACCGTTGGGCTACCGTACCTTGTGCAAGCTGCACTCGAAGAAATCACCGCACCGTGTCGATGGCGATGACTGGCGGCGGCGCCATTTGGACGGCTTGCTCGCGCCGCGTGAGCGTGTCGAACGCATCATTGCCGCGCTCACGCAGGGCGAGATCGGCATCGTCTGCGCCGATGGGCAAATCCATCGTTCGGATGAATATTGGGGCAGCAACAAAACGCGTGTCATGGCCTTGCTGGCTGCGGCGGGTGTGGCCCAGGAAGGGATCGAGCTCGATTTCATCGCCGGCACGATGTTCTGGGCGCGTCCCGAAGCGTTGGCACCGCTGCTGCGCTTGCCTGAAAATCTCGCTTACGAGCCGGAGAAAGGACAAATCGACGGCACGCTGGCGCATGCACTCGAACGCTTCATCGCAATCGCCGCGCGTGCCGAAGGCTGGCGGCTGTGCGAAGTCAGCGAACTACCGTGAAGAGGCTACGCCACGTAGCGTCGGCCATGGGAGAGAACGCCGTGCCCAACGGCCTGATTTTCGCGCGGGGGGCAGCGATGAATGCGACCGCACGGCGCCTTTGGCGATTGGCGCGCCAAACGCGCGCCGGCTGGTGGCAAGGCGGCTGGTGGTGGGTGGCCTACAAGGGGCTGCTGGAGCTGGCGCGCCATCTCCAAGGACAAGGGCAGGCCGCGCCCGTGCCGGTCGAAGAGGACTACGCCCGCTGGCTGATCACCAATGCGCAGCCGAGCGGCGAGGAGCGTCTGCAGCTTCGGCAGGCACTCGCCCGACTGCCCAAGCCGCCGCTCATCTCGGTGGTCATGGCCACGCACGAAACACCGCGCGAATGGCTCTGCCGGGCGATCGAATCGGTGCTGGCGCAGAGCTATGCGCACTGGCAGCTGTGCATTGCCGACGATGGATCGCGCCAGCCGGAAGTGACCGAAACGCTGCGCGCCTATGCTGCGCTCGATGACCGCATCCGGCTCGAATTGCGCGCCCACAATGGCGGCATCGCCGCGGCGCTGAACAGCGCGCTTGCGCTCGCCGAAGGGGAACTGGTGCTCTTCCTCGATCACAATGACGAACTGGCGCGCGAGGCGCTGGCCCTGTTCGGGCTCGCCGCGGCGCGCCATCCCGCAGCACAGCTCTTCTATGCCGACGAAGACAAGCTTGATGCGCAAGGGCAGCGCCGTGAGCCGTATTTCAAGCCGGACTGGAACTACTTCCTGCTGCTCGGCCAGAACTACATCTGTCATCCGCTGGCGATGCGGCGCGCGTTACTGCAAGAGCTCGGCGGTTTTCGCGTCGGATTCGATGGCGCGCAGGATCACGATCTGCTGCTGCGCGCCAGCGAGAGGCTGACGGCGGCGCAGATCGTGCACATCCCGCAAGTGCTCTATCACTGGCGGATGTTGCCGGGCAGCACCGCCCAGGCGGTGAGCGAAAAACCGGCGGGCTGGGAAGGGGGCCGGCGGGCCATACGAGAGCATCTGGCGCGGCGCGGCATCGCCGCGGTAGTCGAGGCGGCGCCCGAAGCGTCGATCTACTACCGCGTGCGTTGGCCGCTGCCGGTGGCACTGCCGAAGGTGAGTATTCTCATCCCGACGCGCGACGGCGGCGAAATGCTCGCCGGCTGCCTGCGCAGTCTGCGCACGCAGACCACCTATGGCAATTACGAAGTAATCGTGATCGACAACGGCTCGCGCGAAGCGGACACGCTGGCCCTGTTGCAGGCCGAAGAAGCGGCGGGCCGGCTGCGTGTGCTGCGCATCGACGAGCCATTCAATTTCTCGCGCCTGAACAATCGCGCCGTCGAGGCCGCGCAGGGCGAATTCATCGTGCTGATGAACGACGACATCGAGATCATCACGCCCGGTTGGCTGGAAGAGATGCTCGGCCCGGCCCAGCTGCCGGAAGTCGGCTGTGTCGGCGCGCGGCTTTGGTATCCTGATGAGCGCATGCAGCATGGTGGATGTATTTTTGCGCTCGGCATTGCCGGTCATGCCCACCGTTTTCTGCCGCGAGGCGAGGTGGGCTACCACTATCGTGCCGTGCTGCAGCAGGAGTTTGCCGCTCTGACTGGCGCCTGTCTGCTGGTGCGCAAGTCGCTTTTCGCGCGCATCGGTGGTCTCGATGAAACGCTGGCCGTGGCTTTCAACGACATCGATTTTTGTCTGCGCCTAGGACAAAAAGGCTATCGCCATGTCTGGACGCCCTATGCCGAGATGATCCATCATGAATCGGCGACGCGCGGGCAGGAGGATGCACCGGAGAAGAAGCAGCGTTTCGCGCGCGAAATCGCGTTGATGCAAGCGCGCTGGGGGTTGCCTCATCGGCGTGATCCGGCGAGCAACCGCAACTTGAGCGGCGATCGGGAGGATTTTTCGCTGGCCTTTCCTCCCCCGCCTTGGCTGCCGGGCGAAATGCTGACGGATGCGTGAATGAGCGAAGAAATCAATGCGCCGAAGATTCCCAGCGAGGAAGCGAGGGGAGAAGGTGACGAGCAAGCCGAGGCGCGCGAAAGGTGTTTGTGCGCGATCGAAAGCCAACTGGCGGCTGAAAAGCGCGCCTTGCTTGTCGAAAAAGATCGGCGCATCCTCGGCCTGCGTCAAGAGTTGAGCGCGAGCAAGGCGCAGATCGCCCTCTTGCAGCAAGCCTTGGCGGCGCGGCAGGGTGAAGTTCAGCGGCTGAGCGGACGAATCGAAATGGTGAAATCGCTGTTGATGTTGCATTCCCGCTTCAATCCCTTGCGGTGGTTGATTCCCGCTCTGTTGCTAGCGCGTAGCGCCATGCGGCAGGGTGGCGGTGGTTGGCGTGGCCTGCGCTATCTCGGGCAACGCAGCTGGGGGATCTTGCGCCAGCAGGGGCTGGCAGGATTGCTTGTCCGCTTGCGTCGGCGGGCTGGGCATCTGGCGGCGAGATGGCAGTTCATACCGGAACCATCGCCCTATGTGGCGCCAATCGACGTCGATCACCGCTTGTGCCTGCACGAAGAAGCGGTCGATATCATCGTCTGCGTGCACAACGCGCTCGACGACGTACGCCGCTGTCTCGAATCGGTGCTGCGCTGCACTTTACCGCCTTACCGGCTGATTCTCGTCGACGATGGCTCGGAGGAGTCGACGCGCGCCTATTTGGCCGAATTTGCCGCCTCGCAGGGGGTGGTTCTCCTCCGCCACGAGCAGGCGGGCGGTTACACGCGCGCCGCCAATGCCGGTTTGCGGTGTTCGGATGCTCCCTGGGTGGTGCTGCTGAACAGCGACACCATCGTTACCAGGCACTGGCTCGATCGCATGATCATGTGCGCCAGCACGGACGCGAAGATCGGCATCGTCGGCCCGCTGTCGAATACCGCCTCTTGGCAATCGATACCCGAGATCGAAAACGCCGGCGACTGGGCCGACAATCCGCTGCCCGCCGGTTGGGGCGTCGAGGACATGGGGCGGCGGGTAGCGGCTTTTTCGGCACGCCTTTATGTGCCGATGCCGCTGCTCAACGGTTTCTGTCTGCTCATTCGGCGGGCCTTGATCGAGGAGATCGGCCTGTTCGACGAAGAGGCTTTCGGTGCCGGTTACGGCGAGGAAAACGACTACTGTCTGCGTGCTGGCAAGGCCGGCTGGCGCCTGGCGCTGGCTGACGATGTTTACGTCCATCATGCCCAGTCGCGCAGTTACTCGTCGGAAAGGCGAAAAGTGCTTTGCGAGCGGGCCGGAGAGATGCTGGCGCGCAAGCACGATCCGCGCCGCATCGACGAGGCAGTGTACTATTGCCGCGACGCTCACGTTCTGCTCGGCTTGCGGGCGCGGGCAAAAGCGATGATCGAGCGTGTTACCTGTCGTGAGCGGGGGCAGGCAGCGTTCGCAGGGCGGCGGCTGCTGTTCTTCCTGCCGGTGCTGGCGGCCGGCGGCGGCGCGAACATTGTCCTCGGCGAAGCGCGGGCGATGAGGCGCATGGGCGTCGATGCCCGTATCGCCAACCTGGAGCGTTGTCGTCCTGCGTTCGAGCAGGCCTATGCCGGTCTGGACGTGCCGGTCGAATGGATCGAAAACGAGGAAGACATCGTCGCGCTGGCGCGGCGGTTCGATGCCGTCGTCGCCACCGTTAATCACACCGTGCAGTATCTGCAGCCGCTGGCCGATGCGACCGCACCGGTACTGGGCTACTACATCCAGGATTACGAACCGCATTTCTTCGCGTCGGAGTCGCCGGAATGGCAGGTTGCGCGCGCTTCATACGGACTCATTCCACGTCTTCGGCGTTTCACGAAGACCGAGTGGAACCGGGATGAACTGCAGCGGCAGACCGGGCTCGATGCTCAGGTCGTCGGCGCCAGTTACGAAAGCGACCTGTTTCTGCCGCGGCCGCGCCGCCGGGTTGTATGGCCTGATGCCCCGTTGCGCATCGGCGCCATGGTGCGGCCGGCGAGTCTGTACCGCGCGCCGGCTTTGACCATGCGGGTGCTGGGGCGCGTGGCGCGGCGTTACGGCAATCGCGTCGAGGTGATCGTCTTCGGGGCGGAAAACGACGATCTGGCCTGGCAGCCCTATGATTTTTCCTTCACGTGGAGTAACCTCGGCGTGCTGCAACCGAGGCAGCTCGCCGGCGTGCTGGCCGATCTCGATATCTTCGTCGATTTCTCGGTCTATCAGGCGATGGGGTTGACGGCGATGGAAGCGATGGCGTGCGGCAATGCGGTCATCGTGCCGCAGCGCGGCGGTGCGGCCAGCTTCGCCGAGTACGAGGTGGATGCGCTGCTCGTCGATACCGCTTCGGAAGAGGCGTGTTTCCACGCCTTGTGCCGCCTGATCGAAGATGACCATCTACGGCAGCGGCTTGCCCGCAATGCAGCGTGCAAGATGCCGCGCTTCCATGCCGAGGGCGTCGCGCTGCGCATCCTTCAGCTGTTGTTTGGTAAGGCCGCGGCCGGGGTATGAAGCGACCGCGCATCCATGTTCTCTACGAGCACGACGTCACGGGCAATCCGCATGGCTGCGCTCATATCCGGTTGCTGCGTCCCCTGTCTCATCCGGTACTTGGCCGGCATTTCGACATCTGTTTTGGTCTCGATCTACCGCCAGAACCCGTAGATCTGCTCATCGTCGAGCGGTTGTGGCGGGCCGACATTGGCCCCGAGGATGTCGAAAGAATACTCGCCTGGTGCGCCGAGCATACCGTACCTTTGGTCTACATGCTCGATGACGATTTGCTGACGCTGTGCAGCGACGAGCCCTGGCAGATCTTTCCGCAGCCGTATCATCGCCTGCTCGTTTCCCAGCTCGTGCGTGCCGCGACGCTGGTCGTCGTGGCGACGGAGGAGCTGGCCAGGCGCTTGGCGCCGTTGAACGGGCGGCTGCGTGTCGTGCCCAACCATCTCGACGAGCGGCTGTATTGCCCGTTGCCGCCGAACGGGCGGCATGGCGGGATCGTGCGTTTCGGCTACATGGGCACTTACACCCATCTGGACGATCTCTTGCTCGTGCTGCCGGCACTGCGCCACGTGCTCACCCGTCACCGGCGTGAAATCGAATTCGAGATCGTTGGTGTGGCCGCCGATCAGGGACTGGCCGAATTGTTCGCCGGATTGCCGGTGCGCATCGTCTCGCCCGGCGATGCCTTCCACTATCCGGATTTCGTTATCTGGATGCAGCGCCACCTGCGCTGGGACTTCGCCATCGCACCGCTGTGCGACACGCACTTCAACCGCGCCAAGTCCGACCTGAAGTTTCTCGATTACGGCATGCTCGGCATTCCCGGCATTTTCAGCCGTGTGCCGGCTTATGCCGACACGGTGCGCGACGAGGTCGATGGCTTTCTGGTTGACAACGACACCGTCAGCTGGCAGCAGGCGCTCGAACGCCTGCTCGGCGATGCGTCGTTGCGGCGGCGGCTGGGCGCGGCAGCAAAAAAGCGCGTCATGACCGAGCGCACCCTCACCCAGGGGGCTGCGCTCTGGCGGGCTGCGCTCGGCGAAGCGCTGGCGCGGCGATGAAAACCGCCTGCCTGCCCTGCCGCATCGTGCGTGGCGGTCATCGTCGTCTGCGCCAGCTGTGTGACGATGGTTTGACGTGGTTACGGCTCGCCTGGCGACGCCGTGCCGGCGGGGCTGACTTTGGTGGTTTGTATCGGCGCGCCGACGGCAGTATGGCGAGAGCGGAGATCGTCCAGGATGTCTATCGCCTCGGCACCTGCTATGGTCTCGACTGAGGGCATGTGTTGACGCCCGAGGAGACCGGTAGCCGCTGGGCGCTGGTCTATGGCGCGGTCAGCGACCGTTCCGGTGTCTCCTCTTGTATGCGTGGTGGCTACAGCGAGGACATCTGGCTGTGCTGGTCGGACGATGGGCGCCGTTTTCCGGGGTTCGCCCGTTCGCAACTGCTGCTTTCCAGTCTGGCGCTGAAAGAGTTTGCCGGCGAAGGCCCGATGCGCCGTGATGTAAAAACACCCTGCGCCGATGCAGCCAATTGCAGCGGCTACAACATCGGCGAACCCACCGTGGCCTGCCATGATGGCCGCTGGCTCATGCTCTTCGACAGCCAAAGTTGTCTTGACGCCCAGCACGACCGCCAGTTCGGCCTGATGCTGGCGAGCGCGCCGGCACTGATCGGCCCCTGGGCCATCGTCGACAAGTTGGACGGCACGCGGCTGCCCGGCGTGCCGCCATTCCAGTTTCCACGCTTCTTTCACGACCCGGTGCGCCAGCGTCTGCTGTTCTACTATCAGGACGCCCATGTGCACATTCGCGCCGCCGAACTGGTCGCAGGTCGCGTGCAGCCCGTCGACGCCGGGCGGTCGGTGCTGACCGCCAATCGGGCCAACATGCTCTCGCCCTGGTACTCGGCCGAACGGCAAGCCTACTTTGCCGTGGCCGACGACTTCGGCGATGGCCGCTACGGCGGCGGTTTGCGACATCTCTACCTGCTCGGACCCAGCAGCACGCCGTTCGCCTTCGACTGGGCGGCGCGCCGGAGCTTGCTCGGCATCGGCGACTGGTTTGGTGGTCATCTGCGTTCGCCGCAGGTCGTCGTGCGTTGCTACCCGGGCGGACGCGAAGGCGTCGACGTCTATTTTTGGGGGAAGCTGCGGGGCGGTCACGAACTGGGGTCTTGCGCCTGGGCGCGCAGCGTCAGGATGGGGCGAGCGAGCGATGTCGCGCTGCCGGAGCGGGTGATCGGTCGGCGCAGGTAGCCGACATGGCGCTGTGTTGCGTTCCAGGCACGTTTCGCGCTGGTGGCCAGCGGCAAGGCTTGCGCAGCGGGGCCGAAGAAGTAAAATCCGCGCTTGATGCATCCCGCCCGGCGGGCGCTAGTATGTGTGGAGTTGTTGTATTTCCGATACACACAGGCGAATACGCAAGGGGCGCAAGGCCATTCAGGGCTGGTCGGTCTTGGGGGTTGCTGGTAGGATTCAGGCTGGCCGTGCTAGCGTGGCTGCTTCGCTTGACACCAAGTGGCGGTACTGGCGGCTAGCTTTTTTGGGTGATTCCTAGCCTTACTCTTTCAACAAGGAGATTGCATGATGTTCAAAAAGAAAGCGTTCGCCTCCGCGGTTGCTTCGACGCTGGTTGCTGGTGCCGCCCTGGTGAGTGGTGGTGCGCAGGCTGTTACGATTTCCAACACCGATGTCGGTCAGGTGCTGCTGGGTGAGATGTATTTGGCGCGT
>Ga0209207_1000273_pt1 | contig 36084 bp, 30 predicted proteins | sample SaghotsprinmetaG_FD_184140 | JGI IMG/M metagenome (GOLD analysis project Ga0209207, IMG submission 184140) | Hot spring microbial communities from South Africa to study Microbial Dark Matter (Phase II) - Sagole hot spring metaG (SPAdes) (version 3) | ecosystem: Environmental > Aquatic > Thermal...
AAAATCCCTGCCGATCAAAATCCCTGCCGATCAAAATCCCTGCCGATCAAAATCCCTGCCGATCAAAATCCCGCTTGTGAATACTCCAACTATGCATCGCCCGTTTCGCTGGGATCGGCGTGACCTCACCTATTTGGCCGTCTGTCTGGGATTTTGGCTAGGGTTAGCGTTTTTTTCACGGCATCCCCAACTTGCGTTTCAATACGATTTTGACGAGGGCTTGACCCTGGTTAAAGGGGTTTTGCTCCAGCATGGCTATCAACCCTTTCAAGACTTTTGGAGCGATCAACCCCTTGGCTATCCCCGCCTTTATGCGATCTGGTTTCAGTTCAATACCACCTCAATCCTCTGGGCACGCAGCCTGACAATGGTGTTTACGGGACTGCTGCTCATCAGTTTCTATACACTGTTACGACGTTATTTGCTCCCTTTAGCCAGTAGTCTGGCGATCGTGGCCCTGATCAATACCAAGCACTTCGTCAACCTGAGTATCTCGGCGATGATTGGACTACCCGCATTGGCCCTGGGGATAGCAGCATTGGCCCTAGTTCCCCACGATCGCGTAGCGTCTCTATCGGAGAATCGCCCCAAAATGATCTCCTGGCGTGATCTGGCTGCTGTCGTGTGTCTGATCCTGGCGATGCAGATTAAGCTGATGGTGATTTTGCTTTTGCCCGGTTGGCTCTGGTTGCAGGCTTATTCCTATCGACGATCGCCGTGGCCCCATCTTGTCAAGTCCCTTTTCCTCCAAGTAGCCTGCTTGGGAGTCGGGGTTGGGTCACTGATCCTGAGCCAGTATTTGGGTTGGGAGGAACTCTTCCAAACTCACCTTGAAGCGCCAATCGATAACGTAGCGGGAAGTGGCTGGGAAAAAGTTACGAATTACCTGAACAAGCGATTTGCCAGTGATTATTTATTTTTTATCATTTCCTGTCTAGGAGTTGGGAATATCATTTTCTTTAGGAAGAATATAGTGATCCTTGTTTTTCCGACAATACTTCTGTTAACTATTTTATGTTTCTATTATTATCACGAGCCACTTTGGTTTCATCACTATCCCCTATTTGCAATTCCGCTGATCTATCTCTTTGGGTTTGGCGCAGATTTATTGTTAGGGCTGGCGGTCCATCCTGCCTTTAAACCCTCTCGGATCTGGCAACTATTTTGGCTTGTCCTGCTCGTTGTTCCCTTTGCTCAGCAAGCCAGTCTTTCCTGGGAGGAGTCGGCGCAATGGCAGCCAAAACTCTTCCAACAAGAATTTATTGAAGAGTGGGCACTGGTCACGACGATCGTTGCCCATAAAAAAGATACTCGCTATCTTGCGACGGATCTTCCTGTTTTTAATTTCCATGCGGGGATTTTGCCTATTCCTGATCTAGCGGTTATTTCTGATAAACGTTGGAAGGCTGCTCAAATTGATCCGGATCGGGTTCTCAAGGGTTGGCAGCAATACCAGCCAGAACAAATCCTCTTAGGACGCTATGAGCACTATTTGTTGCCCGATCGTCAGATTATTGATTTTTTACAGCAGCATTATTTTTTACGCTACGGTAGCAATCACTATCAACTTTATTGGTCCAAATCCTGGCAAACCCATGACTAGGCATCCCTGTTGTCCCCAACCAGACTGCTCAAGTATCTGCCTGCCCAGCCGCCGCCAGAATGGGTGTTAAATCCAGGTGGGCAGCAACGGTATCCGCCAGAGCGTCAAACATCGCATTGCGCTGCTCCTGATAATTGGCAATTCCCGTCGGTAAGGTGCCCAAACCCCGTTGCCGCCGTAGGTGATTGAGCCAGGTCCGTCGCCAGGGTCCATTGTCAAACAGTCCATGTAAATAGGTACCCCAAACCCCCTGGTTCCCATCCACAATCCCCAGACTGGTGTCTTCAAAGAGGGGGTAATAGGTGGGCACAGATGGGGGCGTTTCCGGTTCAATAATCTGGCTGCGACCCTGGTGAATTTCGTAGCCCATAATCGGGAGCCCCGCTTGGGGAAAGGCTGAATTGGTGATACGGCGGCGGGCAATCTTTTGCTCCGTAATTAGGGTACGAATGGGCAGTAACCCTAGACCGGGGAATGTCCCGGACCAGCCCTCATTGGCCTCTGTGTCGATGATGTGTTGCCCCAGCATTTGGAAGCCCCCGCAGATGCCAAGAACCGTCCCCCCGGCGGCGGCATAGTCCTGAATCGCCCGATCCATGCCGGATTTACGCAGGGCTTCCAGATCGGCGATTGTGGTTTTGGAACCGGGCAAAATGACGGCATCGGGATGGCCCAATCGATCCTTGAGATCTAGGTATTTCACCGCAACCGTTGGCTCAGCAACCAGGGGATCAAAATCGGTGAAATTAGAAATTCGCGGGAAACGTACCACACTGATCGTGACCTCCGGCCTCCGTCGGGATTGGGGTTGGTGGTCCAGCAGATCGAGGGAATCCTCCGCTGGAAAGATCTGATCAATCCAGGGAATCACCCCGATCACCGGGATGCCCGTGCGCGTCTCTAGCCAGTCGATACCGGACTGTAGCAACTCCCGCTGGCCCCGGAATTTGTTAATCACAATCCCCCTCACCAGTACCCGTTCCTCCGGCTCCAGTAACTCCAGGGTGCCGATGACATGGGCAAAGGCCCCGCCCCGATCGATATCCACTACCAAAATGGTGGGGGCATGGAGGTACTTGGCCACCCGCATATTGGTCAGATCACGGTGTTTAAGATTAATCTCCGTCGGACTGCCCGCCCCCTCGCAGATGATTAACTCGTATTCCTGCTTCAGCTTTTCCAGCGACTCGGTAATAGCCTGCCAACCCGCCTCAAAAAAGTGTTCGTAATAATCCGCCGCGCTGACCCGACCGGCCACCTTACCCCGCAGGATCACCTGGGAGGTCATATCCCCCTGGGGTTTGAGCAGCACCGGATTCATCTCGACACGGGGTTCCACCTCCGCCGCCCAGGCTTGCACGGCTTGGGCATAGCTCATCTCCCCCCCCCGCACGACGGCATAGGCATTGAGGGACATATTTTGGCCCTTGAAGGGGGTCACCCGCCATCCCTGACGGAACAGAATGCGACACAGGGCAGCAGTTAGCAGGGATTTCCCCGCATGGGAGGTGGTCCCGACGATCATGATTGCTTTCATAGTTGGCGACTCGCTAAAAGGGGAAGCGACACCAACGGGCGATCGCGTTTTGCAGACGATCGCGCCCAGTCGGTTGTGGGAGGGTAGAAGCCGTAGCCTGCCATTGGGTAACTAGCTGATACCCTAGGGGAGTCAGACGAAAGCGATCGGTGAGGCCCTGACCATCCACTTCACGGCGCAAGACCCCCACCTGGATCAACCAGAGCAATGCCTGGTCGGTGGCGAGTTCCGATAGCGGTTGGCGGCTATAGCCTGCTTGCACGCCCTGATCCCCCGCGATCGCCAGGAGGGGCACGCTTTGCTCGATCAGGGTCGTGAATAGCGCCAACTGGAAGGGTGAACAGGCAACCGCCCGTGCAGCCCGTGCCAGCGTTGCCGGGGCATATTGCATGGTGGTTGGCTTCTGGGCTGGCGCAGGATCATCAGGACTCGATGTGGACAAAGACAGGGAAGGCATGGGGGGCAGCACTCGCTTTATGGAATCTTCATGAATCTCTATTATGTTCTATCGTAGAAAACTAACGGCGGCTCGTCACCTTCGCTCAAGTCCATCGCATTTATCTGGATGAGTTGGGCGATATCGAACAGTTACCCCTGGGGGTCGCGCTGATGGTCTTGACGATCGTCCCGGAACCGCAAGCTCCCGATCGTGCCCGTGCTTTGATCACCCGTGCCCAACAGGAAGCGCCGGAACCCGCAAACCGTCAGGCCATAATAGAGATGATCACGACGATCATTGCCTAATGGCCGACTTGGTGAATTGGTTGGCACAACTGGATGCTAAATCATAGGCCAGTGGGGGATTGTTAGAATGGGCGATCGCGGACCACTGGCCAAACTGGCACATCGCCATTCTTCCGGGTGCGGCAGGTTGCCTAACCTAAAGAAACACATCCCATCAGATTGAGCCAAGGGACAGGTCTATGCTGGCATTTTTTCGCCGGATCACACGCTTATTTGTGCGTAAGTCCACCCAAGTCGCCCAGGAACCCCTTAACCGGGTGAGTTTAATTATTCTGATCCTGGTCGATATCTTTGTCCTGATTAACGTCTTCAGTGGTCTGGATAATATCGCCAACTGGCCCCTTAGCCCGGAGGAAGCCTTTCCCTGCTATGGCGCGTATCAAACCTATCAAAATGAGCGAGAACGGCAGGACCCGTTTATTGTGGATACCCAAACGATCGCCCAGGTCGTTGCGGATGCCCAAGCTTGGCAGCCCCCTCCGGACGATCGCCACCGTCTGGGTCAGGTTAATCCCCTGTGTATTGATCATAAGCGTCTGAAGCAGGCCGTTGCTACCCCTGATAATGTGAAGCGCCAGGAGACGATTTCAAACCTGGAAACGGAGATTATCAAACTTGAGCAAACGATCGCGACGCTGAAAACCGAATACGATTCAACCCTGTTGGAAAAAATTGCGGAACAAGCCCCGGAGCAATCAATCACCGCATCCACCGCTGAAAAGACGAAAGCGGACATTGAAAAGGCCCAAGGCCAAATCCGGGAGAAGCAAGCCCAAATCAAGCAGCTTCAACAGGAATTAATTACCACGCCCGTCGCGATCGCCTACCTCAATGCCCTGGGCAATCCCGAAAGCTACACCAGCCTTAAGCGAGGCTATGAATCAGCCCAGTTCTGGTACCCCAACCTACAATTTTTGTTGCAACTTCTGTTCCTAGCTCCCCTGATCGCGATCGCCTATGTTTGGCATATCAACGCCGTCAATCGCCAGCGAGGATTACAAACCCTTCTGAGTTGGCATTTATTACTCATTTTCTGCATTCCCTTACTCATTAAGCTTTTTACCTTTCTCCAGTTTGGCAACCTCTTGGGTTGGATCATTGACCTGATTGTGGCCCTGGTTGGGGGCCTGTTATTTGTTGCCAGTTATCTGCTCATCCTGTTAATTCCCCTCCTCGGTTTTGGGCTGATCAAGTTTCTCCAGCGCTTTGTCTTTAACCCCCAAGTTCAGGCCAAGAAACGCATTCAGAAATCCCGCTGTATTCAATGCAATGCCCGTTTGCGAACGGCTGATCCCTTCTGTCCCCACTGCGGCTTTGAACAGTACCAGGAGTGCGTCCATTGTCATCACCGTACCTACAAATTTGCCCATTACTGTCGCGCCTGTGGGACCCCCTTGCAACCCACTGAAGCACCGTAAACGGCCAGTACAACACGCTACAAGTGTTTAAAAATAAGTCGCGCTGGGTTTGGAGGTTGGACAAGCACCTAGGGAAATTAGATGAAACAGACCATATCTGGGCGATCGGGACATACTCGACGACTCAGGGGATTATTACCCAGATACAGACGATTCAGATTGGGTAAGGCCATCAGGGTTGAGATCGTATTGTTGGCACCACTAATTCGATTCGACCGTTGCCGGACCGAGACCGCCTAACAGGCTGGCTAACCCAATACAGGTAGCAAATATTCCCGACCAACTCAGCTTTTGGTAACGACTCATAAGCGTGCCTGTTTACTTGACTCAGCGACAACAAGGGAAGTGGCCATTAATGACCCGTAGCTCGAACAGTAGATTCTGCAAGGTTGGTAGCACTGGCTTTAGCCTGAAACGACTAAAGTCGTTACTACGAACGTTGCGAAGAACATTACGAATTTTTATGTTTACGCTACTAGGGAATCGACGACTAGGGAATTGACAGCTAGGGCAACTTCTGGCCCGCGATCGCGGGCATCGACTGGGCTGGGTACCGCATCAGCCGCCGGGAACGCCGATGGACAACGCTGCCCCGCTGGGTAGACCACGGCTCAAGGGCTTAATCATACCATACCCTGTCCTTTCCCCCGCCGCTGCTGTTCCAGCGTCCAACACCTAGAGTAAAGATTAAGTTGCCGGTGCCTCATCTGTAACTCGCCTACACTGGGAAAGAATCGAGTTTTTGGGAGCGATTGTGGATGGAAATTTCTCGACCCCAAGCACCAGCCCCAACCCCCGAAGAGTTGGCAGATCTTGACAAACTCAAAGCGGTCATCGATCGGGCCGTTGCCGATGGCAAAGTCACCCAGGGAGAATTGGCTCAGATTCGACAAGTCGTCACCCATGACGGCAAAATCACGCCCCAGGAAGTTGAACTCTATCGAACTCTGATTATCGAAAAGATTAACAAGGGAGAGCTTGCCTGGGACTTGGAGTAAGGCTGTCATAATGCCCTAGCGCAGTCGGCGTTTTAACGAGAAGTCCAGCGCCTAGGAATTTCTCCTGATCTTGCCTTTTCGCTCAGTCCGCTTTGGCGGACTTTATTTATTGCCTGGAATCAAATTTTATGATGAATGTTTTACCGCTGTTCCATGCCCCCTGCTTACTGGCGAACGTGGGTGGAGATGCCAACACCGAACTCGCTGGTTTCCTGATTGCCGGGGTCCGTGTCCTCCTGATCTTTGGGTTGGCTACCCTCTTAGCCGAACTCCTCGCCCGTTTCAAGTTGCCCTCCATTCTCGGCTGTTTGCTAGCCGGTGTGATTCTGGGGGTTTCCGGGTTGCATTGGGTTGTGCCTGGGGAAGCTGCCGCGAGCCTGAGTTCGGGTTTGGTCAATGCGATCGCCGCCATTTCCCATGCCAGTCCGGCCCAGATTATTGAGGAATACGAATCCCGCTTCATCATCATTGAGCGGATTGGCGAACTGGGGTTGCTCTGCTTGCTCTTTTTAACGGGGCTAGAGTCGGATCTCGATGAAATGATCCGGGTGGGTCCACAAGCCGCGACTGTTGCCATTGTGGGGGTTGCCCTCCCCTTCCTTTTGGGCATCTTGGGCCTGATCTATCTTTTCCATCTGCCGACCATTGTGGCGGTCTTTGCCGGAGCGGCCCTGACGGCGACGAGCATTGGCATTACCGCGAGTGTGCTGAAGGATTTGGGGCAACTGTCTTCCCGGGAAGGTCAAATTATTATTGGAGCCGCCGTCCTCGACGATATTCTGGGGATTGTGATCCTGGCAGTGGTGGTGGCCTTGGTGAAAGAGGGCAATGTCGAACTCGCCCAGATTGCCTATTTGATCCTGAACGCCATCTTTTTTGTGGGCGGTGCCCTGCTCCTCAGCCGCTATGGAACCCCCTGCTTCAATGCCCTCGCCCAGAAATTCCAGGTGGAGGGGAGTCCGGTGATGCTGGGGGTCATGGTGATCTTTGTGATGGCCATGCTGGCTGTAGGACTACGACTGGAGTCCGCATTAGGGGCTTTTGCCGCTGGCCTAGCGATGGGCAGTACCCAGTTGAGCAAAACAGCTAGAGGAAGAGATGAAACCACTGGTGACCCTCTTCGCAGCGATCTTCTTTGTTCTGATTGGGATCGAAATTGATCTGAGTTTGTTTAATCCCTTGGAACCGGGTAACTGGCCAGGGTTATTGATGGCGACGTTCCTGATTGGGGCCGCGATCGCTGGTAAGGTCGCTTCTGGCTTTGCAGTCTTTGGCTCTACCCCAGTGAATCGACTGGCGATCGGGACTGGCATGGTGCCCAGGGGTGAGGTTGGCCTCATCTTTGTGGGACTGGGCACGGCCACAGGTGTCTTGGATTCGGCCACCGATGCCGCTTTGATTTTGATGGTGATTGTCACCACTTTCCTCGCGCCCATCCTGCTGCGGCTCGTCTTTGCAGAACCCGCCGCCCAGAGTAGCCTTAAATCGAAGCCCCATGCTGGCGGATAATAGATGATGCCCCCAATCCCTACCACCGCGCGATCGCCCCTTAACGGTCTTTTGGGAGAACTCTGACTTCAGGGTGACCGATCGCGTGTTAAGCTGGATATCTACCGGCACGCTGTGGGCGATTGGCACAGGGGTAGCGCGCTCCCTTCACACGGGAGAGGTCACTGGTTCAAATCCAGTATCGCCCATCTTCAACCCCTCCTATGTCCTCCTTTTCCTTCGCGAGTTCGCTGGCCCAAACCTTGACCACGTTTGATCAGGTGGTCGCCAACCACGTGCCATCGCTGCACGGGGAGGAAGTGGGCACAGTGACCTATCTGGGTAACGGCGTGGCCCGTATTGTGGGGTTGTCCCAGGTGGGAGCGGAGGAATTAGTGCTGTTTCCGGGCGATCGCTTGGGCATGGTCTTTAACCTTGATCCTCAGGAGGTTGGGGTCATCCTGATCGACGAGAGTACAACCCTGAAGGCAGGCTGCGAGGTGCGGCGATCGGGCCGGGTCATGGATACCCCCGTGGGCGAGGCCCTGTTGGGGCGGGTGGTGGATGCGATGGGGCGGCCCTTGGATGGCGGTGGACCCGTGGTGACCCTAGAACGGCGTCCGATCGAGCGTCCGGCTCCGGCCATTTTGGAGCGGGCACCCGTCACCGTTCCCCTGCAAACTGGCTTTAAGGTGATTGATACCTTGATCCCGATCGGGCGGGGACAGCGGGAGTTGATCCTGGGCGATCGCTAAACGGGCAAAACCGCGATCGCCCTCGATATCATCCTCAACCAGCGGGATCAGGACGTGATTTGTCTCTACTGCGCGATCGGGCAGCGGGGAGCGTCGGTGGCCAAACTGATCGCCGAACTGCGCCAACGGCAAGCACTGGACGATTGCATCATCGTTATCGCGGGGGGAGAAGCCCCGCCCGGATTGCAATACATTACACCCTATGCTGCAACAAGCATGGCGGAATACTTTATGGATCAGGGTCGGGATGTGCTGATCATTTATGACGACTTGATCCAACACGCCCGCGCCTATCGCGAACTGTCATTACTCTTGCGGCGTCCCCCCGGTCGCGAAGCCTTTCCCGGTGATATTTTTTATATCCATGCCCGCCTTTTGGAACGGGCTACCCAACTGCGGCCAGAGCGGGGTGGCGGTTCCCTGACGGCGTTACCGATCGTGGAAACCGAAGCCCAAAATATCTCGGCCTATATCCCCACTAACCTGGTGTCTATTACCGATGGGCAGATTTACCTGACCCCGGACCTGTTCCAAAAGGGGGTGCTGCCTGCTGTGGATGTGGGGCGATCGGTGTCGCGGGTGGGGGGCAAAACCCAGCGTCCGGCCTATCAATCGGTGGCGGCAGCCCTGCGCTTGGCCTATGCCCAGTTTGAAGAACTCGAAGTTTTTTCCCGCTTTGGCACCCGTCTGGATGAGACCACTCGCCAAACCTTAGAACGGGGTCGCCGGGTCCGGGAAATCCTGAAACAACCCCAATTTGATCCCCTGACGGTGGCGGAGCAAGTGGCCGTCCTCCTGGCTGTAACCCAGGGGGTTTTGGACCCGATCCCGTTGGCGCACATCCCAGCGGCGGAAGCCCAAATCCGGCAGGCGGTGTTGGCCCTGGGCACAATGGCAACCGATCCCCTCGCGACAGCCCTGTACGATCGCCTCAACCGGGGGGAGGCCCTCAGTGCGGACGATCGACAAGCCCTTTTGCAGCGGATCACCAGCCATTTAACCGACCGCTTTCATGGTGTTAGCTAAATAATTCCGGGACGCGGCGCTTCAGATCCGCCGTTAACGGCTCCCATTGGGCCAGCATTTCCCCATACCAGGCCCGTCGCTCCCGATAGTGCTGGCTTAACAGACGATGGTCCCGCACCCATTCATAGGCACGGGTTGCGATCGCGTGTCGCCAGTCTGGCTGTTCCAGCAGTTGGCTTAATTTGTCCTCGAATTCCGTCGGTGAGTGGTAAAGTAAACCGGTTTTTCCTTCAATAATCGTATCGGCATAGACGATCGGGCTGGCCAGCGCCACCACCTGATGGCCCGCATGTTCTAGGAATTTCAAGTCCGATTTCATGCGATTAAATTCCGTATCTGCTAAGGGCAAAATGCCAATATGACACCGATGGAGTAGTTCGTGGTATTGCGCTGAGGTACAGAAGGGATAGAAGGTTTTGCGCGGTGTCTCTAGGGCAGTAAAAAAATCCTGGGCGTGGATCACCGTTATCTGCACTTGGGGAAATCGGGCCAAAATGCGGTTCAATGCCGGGATAATGGGTTGCCAATCTTCTGGATAGCGAATGCCGCCTAGGACAAGCATGGGTTCTTTCGGTTGCAGGTCGGTGCGTGGTTCAGGCAAGGCTGTTAGCTGGTTCGCAAAGACCTTGACATGGGGATTAAATTGCGACAGAAACTTGGCTAAGGCAGGGGTTGCAACTTGGACGCAGTGGGAACTCCGAATCCGGAAAAAATCATGCTCCGGTTCCTGGGGCCAAAAGCGCGGATCATCATCCCATTCTGAAACAATTAAATAGCCCCGATCGAGTAAGGCTTTCTGACTGGCCAGATCCTCCGGGTAACGGGATAGGGTGCGCTGCCAAATAAAGACCTTTTGCTCGTCCGGGCGGGCCACATTCAGCAAGATACGATCGCCCCGTTCTTTCTCGACTTGGTAAATACGGGTGTGGGGCAGCGTGGCACTAAATTGATCCGGATCATAGACCCGCACGGGACCACAGGCTTTTGACACCGCAACATAGGTTTGGATCAAGAGTTTGGGGGTTGTCACGGGAACTTTCGTGGCCCGGACCAGATAGTGACTCACCTGCGATCGGCGTTGGAATTCTGCTGCATCTATTTTGAGGGCCGTTAACACCGGCGACAGGTCTTGCACTAGGCGATTGAGGTCTTGGGCAGGTTGAACGATCGTTTGGATATCGAATATGTGAAGACCCGCTTGCTGATAGAGCGATTCGATCCCTTCCAGGGTAAAAAACTGCCAGGGATGGGACTGTGCGGGTTGGGTAAGCGCTAGGGGCCAGTTCCCTCGGAACACGTTAACCAACACTCGCCAATGCTGAAGGTTGGCAAAACTGGCCAGGATAATGCCCTCGTCCCGTACCCACGGCACCTGGGCGCTGAGCCATTCGACGGGACCCTGAACCTGTCCAAGGCTCTGGTTGCCGAGGCTTTGGTTATAGACTAAACAATCCACTTGCCCGACGGGGACAGCGGGTGTTGCGGCGACCCCCTCCCTGGGGGAAACTCGCCAGTACTGACCGTGGGGATTAAACGATCGATAGGCGGCGGCTAGCCCGGAATCGCGATCGCCCACTTCAACCACGATCGCGGCATCGGGGGGAATCAACTTACCGAGGGCAATATCGAGGGGATTTAGGGATGGCACAGCAACACTCAACTCCCGGAGAATAGGATCAACTAGAGCAGCAGCAAGAAATCCATGCGGGGCGATCGGACTACGCTAAGATGCCTGGGATGGCAAAAGTGGCCCTATGATAGCAACTCCTACCGCCAACCCGTTGGAAATCCTCAGCCTGACCCCCAGTTCCCCTAAAGACAATTCTCCAGAGGAGACGCGGCGCGAACGCCTCGTGGCCCACCAGTTGGTACCGACAATCTCCCCTGGTTATCGCTACCAGTGCCAACTCAATGGCTGGGTCCTCAGTCGCGGGGAATCAGTGACCACGATCGCGGTGGTCCATCAGCAGCAGGTCCTGCGCCAAGCAGCGGTGAATTTACCCAGTCCGGATGTTGCCGCCCAATATCCCCAATTTGTTCCAGCGGCAGATGCAGCAGTTACTAGCGAAGTTGCCAATGTCGATATCTGCCGTTTCCAACTGGAATTCAGTGTGCTGGGTTTACCCTCCCCGGTCGATCTGGAGATTCGGGCGCGGTGGGACGATGACACCGAGATTCCCCTGGCCACCCTCCGCCTGCGCTATCCGCCCCTTCAAACATCTTACATCCCCCAATTCCAACCCCTGATTCTCACCTCCCTGGGGCGAACGGGATCGACCTGGTTCATGCGCCTGCTCAGCCAGCATCCCCAGATCATTACCCACCGGGCGCATCCCTACGAAACCCGCATTGCCCAATACTGGCTCCAGATGCTCCGCGTCCTGGCCCAACCGGCGGATCTGGTCGCCTCCACCCCCCACGAGGGCTTTGAACAAACCCTGACCTGGATTGGGGCGAACCCATTTGGGCGATCGGGCCTGCTGCCACCCGCCCCCACGACCTGGCTCGCCAATGACTATGTGGAACACCTGGCGACCTTCTGTCAGCAAAGTATTGACGGGCTATATCGCCAATTGGCCCAGGCCCAGCAACAGGCAACGGGGGAGGAGCAACCCTGTTATTTTGCCGAAAAGTGGGTGATCAGTCCCAATAGTGAACTCTGCTGGCAACTGTATCCCCAGGCGCGGGAGGTGATTCTGGTGCGGGACTTCCGCGATATGGTGTGTTCGATGTTGGCCTTTAATGCCAAACGGGGCTATGCCAGTTTTGGTCGCCAGAAGGTGGCGAGTGATGCCGAGTTTATCCACGATCGCGTGCTCACCTTTGCCACCAAGCTTCACCACCGCTGGCAGCAACGCCCGGACCAGATCCAGATTGTGCGCTATGAGGATCTCATCCAGTCACCGGTCCCCACCCTGACGCGCCTACTTACCTATCTCGATCTGCCTGCGCTGCCCGCCACGATCGCCCAGATGCAAGCCACCGCCCAAGCTGACTCAGATACCCTGCAAGCCCATCGGACCAGTACCAGTATTGCTGCCTCGATCGGGCGTTGGCGAACTGATCTCTCCCCCGCGTTGCAACAGATCTGTCACGAGGTCTTAGCCGGTCCCTTGCACGCCTTTGGGTATGAGGTTTAAGGGCGAATCGCGACGATCGCAACGATTCCCCGGCGGAGACGCTGCGCGAACGCGGTCACAGAAAACGCAGGTCGATCGTATCGCCCACTTGAAGATTGAGCTCTGCCGCCCTGCCCCCGCGTAACTCCAACACCTGATCCACCGGTTGCGTGGGGCCATAGAGCGGACAGTTGACCACGGTACAGGGAGGCGCATTCGCTGTGATCGCCACCACCTGGCCCTCCTTGAGAAACACCATATCCAGGGGGATATGCACATTTTTCATCCAGAAATTGACCCTGCGCGGCGGGTCAAAGGGAAATAACATCCCGCGATCGTCGGCCAACTCAGCCCGGTACATCAGACCGATGGCTTGCTCATAGGCCGTATTGGCGACCTCCAGGTGAATCACTTCACCCGCGATCGTGGCTTCTGCCGTGATGGGGAGCATTTGTCCGAGGAGAGCAGTGTGTTCTGGAGCAGGCGAGCGACTGGCGGCGGGTGGGGGTGAGGGGGGCGGTGAGGTCGGCTGGGCAAGGGGGGCCGGATCGGTCGCCGCCGTGGTGGCACAGCCCAAGAGCGTGACGCTGAGCAGTGTGCTAACCAGCAGTGAGGAGGGAACCATAGGAACGCATCATAACCCGTGGAGGCTTACAGCCCTTAGGATAGCGAATACGCTGCGGAACTGACGGGTATCTCCGCCGATACGCCTTTGTTGTCGCTGTGCTATCGCCGGTAGTCACGATCGCACTTACCAAACTTTCCAGTCTTCCCAGTCCAGATTAAAGATCGAGGTATCGGGGAAGGCGGTGGGATTGCCGTTTTTCTGGAGCCGCTGCTGGAGCTTGGCCAGTTGGGGTTCCCAGTTGGGCAGATTATCCACCAGTTCATAGGGACGCACCCCCTCCCGCAGGGCAAAGGCCGCCGTCGTCCCTGCTGCCGCCCCCACGGACCACTCGAAGGAATGGACCCGATAGGCCGCCGCCGCGATCGTGCTATTGGCAATGCTCTTCCCCGCCACCAACACATTATCGATCCGTTGGGGAATCATCGCCCGCAGGGGGACTTGGGCCGGATAGGCTTGGCCGTGGGCACGACGCACCCCCGCCCGTTCCGTATTTCCCGGTGCTTCCGGGGGGGACAGGGTCAAACAGGGATGGAAGTCCATTGTGTACTGGGCAATGCCCACCGCATCGGGATAGATGGTCGATCGCGTGCGGCGGGTGACCTGGTCCGGTGCGATTAACCCTTGACTCACCGACATCGATTCCAGCCCTGCCAAGATGGCCCACACTTGCCGATACATCCCCGGTGGCAGGGACTCCTGGTAGTAGGGATCGCGGTAATCCAGGCGGGAGATATCCAGTTCATCCATGCTAAAACCATTGGCATAGGCCGGGGCCGGACGACCGATGATGCGACGGGCTTCCCGAATGTAGGGATATTTAGACAGGCCGTGGACGGTTCCCATTGGGGAATCCAGGCCCGTGAGTAAGCGATGGTTGGGATGGGGCTGCTTCGCCCCCGGCCCCAGGATCGAATCGGTGGTCCCAGCCACCAACCAGTGGTAGAACCCCAGGGCGTGTTCCTCCCCGCGACGCAGGGTTTCGGTGCGCAGTCCCCCTAGCCAGCCGCCCGGGGCCAGTTGCCCGGTTTGCCGCAGTTGCTCGTGGGTGTAGATCAAATTATCCTGGGCTGTGCCGGGACGGTAATCGTTGCCCCAGGTCCAGTTTTGCATGGAGATATCCCCCGGTGCTGGGATCGCCTTCGCACCAGAGGCAGGGCTGGTGGGGCGGTTCTCTGCGTCCGGTGCCCAGATGCGGCGGTAGGTAAAGACAAAGTAAAAGTTGTTGGCCCGTTGGGTATCGTAGCTGTAGTAGGGTTCGTATTGCCGATAAAAAGCAGGTTCGGGTTGGGGCTGGGGTGTGGCCGTCTGCGCCATCGCAAAAGTATAGGTGAAGCCCTGGGTGCAGTAGGGATCATTGCGGGTCACGGGCGAGGAGGGGTTGCGGGCGGAAAGCGGGTCCAATCCCAAGCGGTAGGGCACCCCTGCTAGGGCGATCAATTCCCCGGTCTCGGTGGCCTCAATCACGTACCAGTCGGGCTGGCCGGTGCGGGCCTGGATCGCGGGGGTGAAGCGAATCACGGTCTTGTCCAGGCGATCGGAGGGGGAGTAACGATAGGCATCCTCAATGATCGCTGCGAGGGGTTCCGTATTCAGGGGCGGTGTGCCAGCGGCGGGCCGGTGTTGGATCGCGATCGCTGCTGTGATCAGACGACCATCGGGGCTGGTTTCCAGATCTTTGATCACGGTGTTGGGGAACCAGTGTAGGGTGCCACTACCGCTTTTCGCTGCGTCCTGTAACTGTTGCCAGACTATCGCATGGGCATCGCTGGGCAGGAAGCAGGAGACACTCACCCAGCACTCGCCGGGGTTTAGTTTGCCGTAGTGCTGCTGGATACGCTGGCGCAATTCGTTGTAGCCCCTAGGGAAAAATTCGAGGCTGCGTTGCTTTTTCGCTTCATCCAGGGCCGATGTCCCCTGGGAGGACACCTGTCCCCCCACCCAATCGGTGATTTCCGTCAGACACACGGTGCGCCCCGCTAGCAGGGCTTCATAGGCTGTGGCGGTACCTGCCAGCCCCCCCCCAGCGACGAGGAGATCGCAGTCAACGGTTTGCTGGGGGGCGGGATAGACAGGGGTAGAGACCGTGAGTTGCCCACTGGGTTGGGCCTGGGTCGGGAAGGCGGTTGCTAAGGGCAATTGGCTACTGACCGCCAGCAGGAGTGCGGTCGGCAGGGCTACCCGCGATCGCTTCGGGAGGCCAAAGGCGTAGCGCGCGGTGGGACGCAGGGCCAGTAACCAAGGATTCGTCATTTTGTCGATCACCTGAAACATTTCGGGAAAACGGGGGCATTCTCTAGCTATGGCAAACTCAAACACCCTGTTCCCCGGTGATTCTAAAGGATTAGGCCGAAGATGGGGTGTTTATTTTTTCCTGATGACGGCGTTCCACGGGGAGTGTTTCAGGGAGCCGTTATATTTCAGGGAGCCGTTAGGTTTCCGGTCGTCGTTGGGTTTTAGGTGGCGAAGGTACGATCGCCCGCATCCCCCAAGCCGGGAACGATGAAGCCGTGTTCGTTCAGATGCTCATCGATCGCGGCGGTATAGATGTGTAAACTGGGGTAGGTTTCGTTCAGACGCTTCAGGGCCGGATGGGCGGCAATCACGGCAATAATCCGCACATTGGCCGGGTCCACCCCCCGTTGCACTAATTCCCCTAGCACAAAGCTAATACTGCCCCCGGTGGCCAGCATGGGTTCAGGGATGAGCACCCGTACCCCGTCAGATAAGCGATCGGGCAGTTTATTCAGGTAACAAGTGGCCGCCAGGGTTTCCTCATTGCGCACGAGGCCAATGTGATATACCGAAGCCAGGGGCAACAGGGATTGGGCACCGTCCAGTAAGGCAAGGCCCGCCCGCAAAATCGGCACCACCGCGATCGCAGCCTGGGGATCGACAACGGTGGCCGGACAGGGCGCTAGGGGGGTTTGCACGGTCAGGTCGATCGTCGGGAGCCACTCGCGCAGGGTTTCGTAGGTGAGCCAGCGTCCGAGTTCGGTCATGGCAGTACGGAAGAGGGCAGGCGGCGTGTCAGCATCACGGGCAACGGCCAGCCAATGTTTGATCAGGGGATGGGGGGGGACATAAACGCGCAGTTGCAAGGTCATAGTGGGAATATAAGTCTTCTTGGGGAGCGGACTGATGAGGCAATGGATTTTCCTATTCTCTCAGAAAGCCTTACCGAAGAGCACCGCGATCGAATCGTTGAGCAACCGTTAGGTTAAAGGAACACCGTCTGGTAATATCCCGCCCCTGATTTTGGACATTCCAGGGTAAATCCACTACCGTAGACAGCAACGTCACCAGCTTCTCGCTAGCATACGGCTAACGTTGCTAACCCCTGCCCCTGATTCGCAACGGCTAGATATTAACTGCACATTACATTAACTGCACATTAACTGCTTATGGACCTGAGGATGTTGGCGCAATTTGTCAGTGGGGTCGCGACGCGATCGCTGCCCTTGCTCACTCTGGGCTATCTAGGGATGGGGAGCCTGACCGCCCAAGCTGAAGTCAAGTTCGAGGTGGTGACACCAGGTGTCCTGGCGGTGGGGTCGGAACGGGGGAATGTCCTGCGCACGACGACACCTGCGATGCTCAAAGTCTACACCGATGCGCCCCTCCACCTCCGACTCGAACCCCCAACCCGGATCTCAGGGGCATCCCCCGAAGCCGATGATACCCGCAAACGGGCCACCGTGATCTTTAGCGGCGGTCAAGTGGCCAGTGATGATCCAGAGCCCCAGTTCCGGCTCCCCCAGGGCATGACTGAATTAGTGATTGAAATGACGATCGAACAATCCACCCTCTTCCGGGCCGGTTCCTACCTGTATCAGATTAATCTTTCTAGTGTTCCCTAAATTGCGATAAAAGCGATCGTAGCGGTGGCAGTATTTTGTGACGGCAGGGTACGCGGTGGGATATCTGTTATAGGCTACCGCGCAATTTACCTAAATTCACGGATTGTACCGTTCAACAGCGGGAATAATATTGAGGCATATCTACATCTGGATATTCTACTAATGAAGAATTGTAAATAGATGACAGGTCCCCCATACCCATGCTAGGCTAGAGTGCGAATGGGTAGTGAGTGCCCATACTACCCATAGAGTTCCTATTTATGCCTATTTGAAGTTTATGCCTATTTGAAGATCGATGCTCAAACTTTAGAGAATCTATCTTTAGATGGGTTTGAATTTTTGCCCTTACTGAACACAATCGAGCATGTAATTCTCAATAACTAAATTCTCAGTAACAACCTCTAGTCATAGTTTTTTGGCTCAGTCAACTTCTCGGTCAGTTGGCTTGTTGGGCAGTTGTTAAGGTTGGTGGAGTTTGTTTTTATTTGGGCATAAGGGTAGCAGAGTTTAGGAATTCTGGCAAGGATCTTTCCCTGATTTTGCAGGTCGCTGTAATTCTACCTCATCAATGTTGAAAGGAGAGCTGTTATGCTGCATCGGATTCTCGGTATTTCGACCCTCGTCGCGATCGGAAGTCTGGCGTTGAGTCCTATAGCCAAGGCACAACCCTTTGCTGTGCCCTTTAGCGGTACCGTGGAAGCCAATTGCGAGGAGACATCCATGACCCCAGGGACCTTACAACTTAATGGTTCCGGTACGGGGTTGACCACTGACAGTTTTGGATATATCACCATTACCTGCAATACACCTGCCAACTACAGCATCGATGCGGTTGAGCAGCTTGGCGGCCCCCCGGAACCTTCCGGCGTCAGCAAGACAGCTATAGTTACGAATACCAGCAACCTTCCCTCGGAAGCAACCTGGGTTAACGGTCCTGTAGAGTCAGGTCGGGTGATCGCAGAAGACAATGAGATGGAAGTCCAAATGTCGGTTGATTGGGGGGGGGCGATGCCAGCTGGGACCTATGACTACGAAGTCAGATTTTCTGTGGCCGCTCCCTAGTTGAATTAGGGCTGCACCTTGGGGGGCAAGGCAATCGTTGCCGTTAAGTGTTGCCGTTAAGAGAACAGCCGACAGCCTGCATAGGTAACCCTAGGATGGGCAATCCAGGGTTACAACCTCTGTCAACTCTCAACACGGCAACGGTTACCTCCCCCAACCCAACGTCTAACCGGTTGTTGTGAGATAGAGCTTTGGATGGCTATGACTGTTGATCTTTTAGGGCGGCTCAGGCATCAGTACAAGCCCCTGCTCATTGGCATGGTCATGGGCAGTATTTTGCTGTGGCCCAGGGTGACGTTCAGTCAAATGCGGGTTTCCCCATTGGTGATTGAGACGCAAGCCAGGCGAGGACAGGCCCAAGGGGTCGTTAGTGTCACTAATGTTGCGGATACGGTATTACGGGCCAGGGTTTATGCTGAACCGTTTACCTACACCGATGCGGGTATTCAGTTTCTAGCCCCAGGACAAAGTACTGGGGATCTCACCCCTTATCTTCAGTTTTCGCCAACGGAGCTAGTCGTTCCCCCAGGGGCCACCCGTCGCATTCGGCTGATTACCCGCTTTCCCCCTAGCCTACCGGAGGGTGAGTATCGGGCTATTATCTTTACCGAGAGACTCCCCGAACCGGGTGAAACACCGAGCAGTGGAGAGAGTGAGCAAGAACCCAGTGGGAACGAGGGGAGTGGAGATGGCCCCTTGCTGCAAATCAAGGTCCGCATTGGCTCAACTTTTTATGTGCGCCAAGGCAACGTCACCCCCAATTTAAGTGTCCTCGGAGCCGGTTGGAATCTGAACCAGCAGGCTCTCCAACTGCTAGTGGAAAATACGGGGCTGGCCTCAGAACGCGCTGGGGTGGATTGGCAACTTAAACAAGGGGAAACCCTGATTAGTCGGGGGGTTACCCCCGCTGCCACGGTGATTGCCCAAACCCAGCGCCACCTGCAACTGAAGCCGGACAAGGCCGCTTCCACCCCCTTACCCGCTGGTGATTACCAACTCACGGGGGAAGTCCTCTGGGAGGAAGGCGGTCGTCCCCAACGGCTCCGCTTTGATACGACGGTGACGATTCCTGCTGTCGCCACGCCGTAGAAGAGCGGTTATGATGGGGGTAATTCTTCATAACAACAACACAACAACAATACCCTGATCGAGTGCGATCGTGGCTACCCCAGCTTGACTGACGGATCAAGTCTCTCAGGCGAATCTACCTAACTGATTCCGAACAAAACTCAATACCCTCAAGCCTCAAGCAGCACAAATGTCGGATTTTGCTGAAAAGCAAAGTCAACCTTGATTTGATGTGAGGAGATATCGTTGTGAGAAGATGGAGCTGCTTCATAGCCCTATTAATGGGTTATCCTTTTGGGCTGGCAACGGATGCAACTGCCCAAGCCAATTTGCTATTGACGGATGCCCCACTGGCGACTGAACTGCCGACCCCAGCCACGGTTGGCCCCGCTCTGCCAGCAGCTACCGCTCCCCGGAACACCGCTGCCAACAATCCGGAGCGCGTATCCCTGGATGCGTCGGATGAACCCCACCTCTCATCGCCATCGCGTGCGCAGTTTAGCACGTTTCCGGTGGGTGTCAACTTGGGTCGCCGCAATGTTATTCCCAGTACGTTTGTCCGAGGGGTAGAAGTTACCGATCAGGCGGTTGATTTTGACCAGTGGTTGCTGCCGTTTGATGTGGTGGTCACTGCCCTACAACTGCGGGTTACGCCCCTGGAGGATGGGCAACTAGAGGTGCGATCGCCCGGTTTAGTGATCCGGCTGCATCCCGACGAACTGGCGATCGATTCCGAACTGGGTCAGGCGATCGCGATCGCGGACATTGCCAGCCGCTTGGGTGTCCCCAGCGAGTTTGATGTCAATGACTATGCGATCGTCTTTAACCCTCCCTGGTTACCCACGGGAGGTAGGGGAGGCCCCCGCCCCGGTGATTTGCCCGTTGTGTTGGAGGGTCTCCCGGAAGTGGCGGCTGCCCCCTTTGCCCTTGGTACGGTCAGCCAAGAGGTCACCATCAGCGGCACGCGTTGGGAGTCGGATTTTGCGAGCGATTCCACCGACTATCGGGGTAATCTGCGAGCCGTAGGTACCTTACTGGGTGGTAGTTGGTTTATGCGCACTCAGCAAACCGAGTTGGATGATGCCCAATCCTGGAAGCTGGGGGAGTTTCAGTACTTTCGGCCCTCAGATACCACCGACTACGTTGTGGCCACGCAACCCCGTTTTTGGGTGAATTCGGAGCAGGAACAGTATTGGGGGGTCACGGCAATTCAGCGATGGCGATATACGCCGCCGCCCGCCCCGGCCTCTGGCGGGGGGTTTAACCCTAGTCAGCGCTTGCAGGCCAACGTTATCGATCGCACGATCGGCGGGGAAGCCGCACCCGGTACTCTGGTGCAATTGATTCAGGGATATCGGGGTAACGTCATCGCCGAAACGATCGTGGATGAGAGTGGGGTTTATCGCTTTGATCAGGTGCCGACTGGCCGGGGCGGTAGTAATAGCTATCGCGTGTTGTTGTACTCAGAGGGTCGCCTGACTGCTACCCCCCAGGAGAAAGAAGCCCGCTTCCTGAATGTGACCGGCCAACTACCGCATCGGGCTTCGACCCTGATTGTCTCGGCGGGCGCGGCACGGAGCTTGAGCCAACCAGAGGATTTTTGGGGTGAGTTTACCGAGTTTCAGGGAGGGCTTGCCTACCGTTATGGTGTCTCGGAATCCTTAACCTTGGGCATCGGAACCGTCTATCAGGATACGCCGAGGGCATTAGGGGAACTGTTCTATCAACCCAATAATTTCCCATTACAAGTTTCGATGTCGGCCCTTTCCAACGAAGACAATGATAACGTTAATATTAATAGCAGCATTTCACTCCAACCCTTTTCTGGACTCAGTTTAAATTTCAATAGTGACTACTTTTCCGAGCGATTTAACCTCAATTGGCGCGTATCGCCTAATCTGAGCGTTGTTGCGGATGCTGACAGTCGGACCGATCTTGTCAACACAGGAGTTCAATTCTCTCTCAGTGCTCCTGACTTTTTTACCCTAGCCCGGTTAACGGCCAATACGGAAAACCAATGGCGCTGGAACTGGGACATGCGCCTGCATCGGTTTAAGTTGGGTACCCGTGGCAATGAAGCGGCCACAAGCTCTCGGCTGAGCTATAACTTGTCTACGGCCAATCCAACGCGCGTTAACTTAGATATTGGTCATTCCCTATCCGTAGACTACGCCACCAATGATAGTTCAGATGATCACAATTACCTCGCTACGATCGGCTGGCGATATCGTTCCCAAAAACAACTCACGGATGGGCGTTATCTCTGGGATATGGGCGTAGAGTATGGCAACGGTTCCCAGGGCAGTGGGTTAATTGCTTCTGCCTCAACGGGCATTCTACCGGGACTCGCACTCCGGGCAAGATACCAACAGATTTCACCCACCTCCGGTGAGGATAGTTTCCGGATCGAAGTCGCCCCCATTCTGAATTTCCAACAAGGTATTCATCCCGACAATACGCGCTTTACCGATCTGCGCACGTTAGGTGGCCTATTAATTCAGCCGTTCTTTGATGACAACGGCAACGGCAAACGTGATCCTGGCGAAAAACTCTATCTCGACAATCCAGAACTGTTGCTTGTATTAAACAATAAGCCGATCAATACCTTCCGGCCTGACACACGCCGCAACGGCCTCTATGTGCGTCTGTCTCCCGACACCTACCGCCTGGATCTTGATCCGGCAGGTTATCCCCTCGACTGGAAACCGATCACAACGGCCTATGCCGTGGAAGCCGTTCCCGGCAGCTATACGCCAGTGCTGATTCCCCTCGTCCTGTCCTATAGCGTCAGTGGGGTGCTGATCGACGCTGAAGGGGCCGCGATCGGCGGGGCCAGGGTTGAAGCGGTGCCAGAGATGGGCGGTTTGCGTAAGCTTTCCGTTACTAATGGGGCCGGGGTCTTCTTCCTAGAGAATCTGAGTCAGGGCACCTATCAACTCCTGATCAATGGCAATCCAGCCCAACCCGATACCCTGACGATCGATGCCGAAACCCCTGCCTTCCAAGAGCTAAATTTACGCGTGTCTTTACCCTAAGTAGACTCGATCGTCATCAGGACTGATCAGCCGCACTCAAAGCTTGAGCAAACTAGCCACGATGGATACGGGCCGGTAACAGCTTCTTAACTGGGGGGAGCGATCGCGGGGATGACTCCTCGGTCAAGCGCTCGCGCGGTTTCATCACCACCGTCGCCAGCCCGCCACTGGCCAAAACATACACCGCATTGGGAAAGGCATTTAAGGCCGAATCCCAGGCGTATAAAACCAACACCGCAGCCAAACTGGCAGCAGCAGCAACCTTAGGAATTCGCCAGGTATAGGCAGGGTAACGATAGAAGGCAAACCCTAGAGCAGGCAGTAAAATAGATAGGAAAAACCCATAAAGTCCCATAATGCCACGGGAACCAAACTGAATAATCCAGATACTATCAGTCGTTGTAATATCGTTACCTTTTTCATCATACACTCGACTATTGGGTCCGACTCCCCAACCAGAAATGAATTTAGTGCGTGCATGTTCTGCCAAAATCTCCTCATTCTGCATCCGAAAGCGTAAAGACCCCTCCCGATTTTCACTCGCATTGGTTGATCCGCCATACATAAAGTTCTGTACTTGGGGGATCTCATACAGGTGACCCGTTGCTCCTAAGGTGACATAGGATAAACTAATCGCTGCAATTAAGGCTAAAGGAATTGCTGTACGTGCCCATTTGACTGCGAAAAGAATGGCCAGACCCAGAGCTAGGTAATAGTAAGCTGCGGTTGAACGAACTTGGATGAAGACAATGATCAAACCTATGACAGTCCAGGCAGTTGGATATTTCCATAATTTTCGTGGAAGCACTTTCATTTGCCAAAGCCAAATCGCCAGCAGAGTAGCCACCATCATCCACATTCCAACGGCTAGTCCGTGGTTCATAAATATGGTTGGTCGATATCCGCCCAGACGAAAGGTCTGCAAATAAGATCCTACTCGTGCGGGAACGCCATAAACCCATAGATGGAGGTTAGGTGTTTTAAAGTTTTCAAATAAGGATAGCGGCGCATAAATTAGACCCCCAATGAAAATTGCGATCGCTAGTTGTTGAAGCTGAGATAGCTTGTTCAGATATAGACGACCCAAGAGATAAGGTGTAACCCAAACAAGAAAGTGCTGAATTAAAGGTGTTGTTACGCTTAGGTTATTATCATTCTGCGAGATAAAGATCGATACTACCCAAACTAACATTGGCAAATCTAGGAGTCCAGGCCGAAAGCTGGCCAAATAATTAGAATGGAAAATAAGGGTGCCAAGAATCGTGCCGATGCTGGTGGCCGTTGTTTTATTAATTTCAAAATTATTACGAATAACAATTCTAGATTCAGGTAAAAACAGCACAGCAACGATAAAGGCAATGATCAAAGCACGTTCAGGTGGAAACTTTTTAAAGAGATAAATAACGACTAAAATCCAACCATATAGAATTAACGATATAAATGGTTTAAGAATGCCTCTAGTGACAAAGGCACAAGCAAATATAAAGCCGTATAATAAGAGCAGAGGTAGGATTTTTTTAAACATGGCAATTACTAGCTATTAGCTAGCTTCAAATATCTTGAATAGTGCCGTCTCAAAGCGATCGGTGGCATCTTCCCAGGTATAGCTGCTAGCCTTAGTATAGGCGCGATCGCTGAGGGCTTGCCACTCAGCCTCTGGACAGTGCATCAGGGCAATAATTGCATCAGCCATTGCTTGGGGATCTTCCGGTGGCACCAGAATCCCGGCCCCTTCCCCTAGCAGTTCTGGAGCCGCCCCGGCTGGAGTCCCAATGACCGGAGTCCGGCAGGCCATTGCCTCCAGGATCGGCAACCCAAAGCCCTCGGTGCGACTGCCAAATAACCAGGCATCACATTGGCTGTAGAGATCCTTAAGTGTTGACTGGGAAGGCGTCCTCACATAGTGGGTATGGGTTGGTAAGGGTAACCCTGGGATGGGCGCGATCGCACCAAAGGCAACCAAGCGGAGATTGGGAATTTTCTCCCTCGCGATCGCCACGGCCTGCAAACTAATATCACACCCTTTCCAGTAATTCTGGGCATATACCATCCCAACGGTCGGGATTAGATTCTTTCCCCGCGGTCGAGCATGGAATAAGTTGAGATCTACGCTATTGGGTACACATTGGGTTTGTGGGTCGCCATAGTCACGGCACATAATCTCTAGCAACCACTGGGAAACCGTAATCTTACGCAGAGGGAGTTGATAGGTTGCCCTAACCCGTTCATAGGGTAAATAGTCATGAACTTCATGATGCTGGATCAAGTAAACCTTTGCACCTTTACTCGCGGGGAGTTGGGCAACCCATTCTGCGGTTTCCCACCAAGTTGCGATCACGATATCGCCGTCCGGGACATCCTCGGCTAGTAAGGGCGGAGGATGATCAATCACCTGATGATAGGAAGCATCGCAGGGGATATGGGAATATAATGCCTGCGATTCAGCATCCATGCATCCAGAAGCAGAGTACCCCGGTGAGAACAGCCGGTTCTTGACGAAAGTTTTAATTCTTCTACTCAAGGGGACGATCTTCTTGTTTTTGAACGAGAGAATACGGACATCATGGCCTCGCTGCCGCAAATGTTGGGCATAAATGGCAACAACTCGTATGCCTCCGTTCAGACCGAGCGATCGCAAAATGAAGGTAATTCTCACGTCCTAGGGACCCCTACTATCTCACTACCTTTGATGTTGATTTTTTAATAAAATCTTATATGAGATAATTTTTTTGACAATTTTTATGATTGCAGTTCAACTATAGCAATCCTAAGTCATTTATGAGAATGGGAAGGGACGTAGTGAATCTCTATCAGTAGATATAGGATTGGCTTCTCTCATGAATCATCTGGGATTGCTATACACCTGAACAACAGTATTTATGTTGCGTCTCGCTGGTCTAGGGAGAATGCGCCCAGATACACAGGAAAACAAAGTACAGCCGAGCTATTGCAAACCACAACATGCTGGTTAATACCCAGAAGTGTTGAATTTCGATACAGAACTTTACAGACCCGGAGATTTTGGGCGAGTTCGAGCTTCTGTTAATGAGAATGAAGTCAATAGTTGGATGAATTCGGTATCGCCAGCACCAACGCACAACTTGGCACTACAGGCCAAAATCTTAAGATTCAACACTTGTGGTTAATACCCATAATCGGGGAACACCTATATCCTAATCTATACGGATCAGGGCTGATTGCCTACCCTTGAGCAGTCATTCCAACCGATACAGCCTTTCCCAGACTGATGCGGTACAATATAGGCAAAGCATCTTAAAAGCATCGGCTCTTCTGGTCATATGGTGATAAGTCTAGCTTATGGCCTGTAACCTGGTCAGGGCAAGCCTTTCAAACACTTGACACAGCAAAAATTTTATGCGTCCCGTTATTTCCACCACGAAACCAGAAGAGCCAAAGCATCTTAGCTTAAGGCAGTCTAGAGGTGAAAGCATATACACTAAAATTTCGCTAGAAGATTTTGGCTATCTATGACTCGGAACCGGCTCGCAACGGCAACTAGCTCGACGCTGCCGAGTCGCTAAAAGCCTTGTGGAGAAAATCCTCAAGCAGCGTCGGGAAACGGGTTCAATCGCGCCGAAAGTACGCACCTAACGCCCCCCCAGCAAACTCAACAGTGGATAGGCAGGTGGGTACGTCATCATGGACAATGCCTCGCTTCATTTTAGTGAAGAGATTACGCGGATGATTACAGCAGCAGGTGCCCAATTAATTTATTTGCCACCCTATTCGCCGAATTTCTCACCCATTGAGAATTTTTGGTCGAAAGTGAAAGCCATCTTGCGGGCGTTACAAGCTCGGTTGTATCCAGAGCTAGCTGAAGCGCTAGAGGTGGCTTTTAGGCATGTTTCTCCAGAAGACATTAAGCACTGGTATACTCATTCTATTACTATACCTCAGTAGCATAGGAAATGCTGTAATTGCCCCTTTGATAGCGACAGAGCAGCAGGGTTTTATCATCATCCGTCCGGGCATTGAGGCGATCGGACGTTAGAAAGTTCACTAAATACGTGTCCTCTGGTTCGGGTCCACTCTCTTCCTCCAGATAGGCTTCCAATGGTTCAAAAAAAGGCGGAAAAGCTGTCCAATCCTGAAACCGAATGGCCACCCGCTCCACCCCATCCGTGCCAGCGCAAATGAAGCTTGGTGCATCGGCCCACAGCCGCACTTGCATGGTCGCGATCGCATCAGGAGAGGTCAAAAAACTTGTCTGGTTGGCAAACTCGCCCTTATCCGGCTGAAAGAGGAGTTGATAGGGCTGATCGGGACTGCGGACCACAATAAACCCATCGCCAATCTGCATCGCCGCTAACCAATCGGGCGTGGCGACAAATAGCAGGAGGGTGCAGGCGAAGTCGGCCAAGTCTCCCTCCCTGGCCTGGGCCTGTCGGTTGAGGCTCTGGCGTGCCCGGTGGGCGGCCTTACTAAAGAGGCGATGGAGCAAAGCAACCGGGGGAAAATCGGGTAGGGTGGCCCAGGAAAAGTGCCGCCGTTGTAACCAGGTTTCGGTACGCCCTAAGTACTGAAGTGCCGTCTCCACTGCCACCCTAGCCCCCACCTCCGCATAGGCCGCACTCCCCGCCCCATCGGCCACCGCCCCGATCGCCACCTCCCCCAACACCCGCACGGCTGCCACATCCTGACAGGGAAGCTGTTGTTCCTGGTGGCGGGTCCCGATCGCCGATCGGGCAATGGTGGTCCAACTCACGCGTGACTCCTAGGTGGTAATTTGACCCCAACCGACTGGGGGTAAGGCCACCGCCTCCCCGACCTTCGCACTCGATACCCGCTTCATTGAGGTACTGAGCCAGACAAATAGGGGTTGGAACTGTAGCCCGGTGAGTAAGATCGGCGGTCGTTCTGGGGGGGCAATCTGGCGCAGTGTTTCCATATCCGCCCCTTCCACGGCCACGGCAAAGAAGCAAAACTTGCGGTTGGCTTCCCCTTCCCGAATCCGTGCTGCTGCCGTCTGCCAGCTATCGGTGGGGGCACCATCGGTGATCAAAAACAACCAGGGACGATAGTACTGGATACCGTTGGCCTTATAGATTTCCTTACGCCCTTCCAATAAATCCAGGGCAAAGTTGATCGCCTCTCCCATTGGCGTATAGCCTTCCGCGACCAAGGCAGGGGGATTAAACTGCTCGATCGTCACAAAGTCTTGCAGCAATTGCACTGGTCCAAACCGGACGATCGCCACCTCCACACTCAGCGCCGCCTTGGTATCCTGCTGGACTTCTTCACGAAACACCTGAAGGCCCTGGGTCAATGCCTGGATCGGTTCCCCGGACATGGAACTGGAGGTATCCAGGAGCAGAATCACAGGACAGCGGTTTTCTGGATTGTCAACGAACTCCGGTAAGCCGACGGGCATCTCCTTTCCTCGCTGCTGTATAGGGTGGGCAATATGCAGTCTGACGATCGACAGGGGTTTTGAGCGATTCCCTAGAGACCGGGATGGAATCAACCGGGATGGAATCAACCAGGATGGAATCAACCAGGATGGAATCGAATTGATGGCGCTAGGAGCTTAGGACCCCAAAGGACAATTCCCTCCCAGAAAATTTTATTACGCCAGCGATCGCCACACCACTGCTACCCCCTACTCACACTCATCCATCCCACCTCCCTCGATAGCTTCGCAACGCCAAAGACGTATCGCCCCACGCGGCTCCCATGATCAATATTCACAATTCTCAATCCCAACTCCCGCCCTAGCCATTCCCCTCCAGTGAGCGAGCGTTCTCAGGTGGTCAAGCGGCGCAAACACTTGGAGCATAAGGATAGGGACAATGGACAGCCGCAGGATACCGCTGGGGAATAGGGGGACCCAGAGCCGCTCGGTTTAGCTTCCGTGAAAAATTCCTAACCAGAGACGAGCCGCTTAAAAAAACTCTGTTATCTTAGGGGGCACAATCCAGGGGTTTTGCGATGGGATTGTGGCGTCGCGAAACGATCGCGCGTTCTGTTGGTGAGCAGTCTACTGACTTGCACTGCAACAGCCATTGTTACAGGGGGCGTTTTTCGGTAAGTTTGCTAACCTCACGGGCAACATTGACGGGCAACATTGACGGGCAACATTACACAACGAGATTTGGGTGATACCTCATGGCAGCAAGCGACGACTTCAAACAACTTATCTGGGCAGGTAATGTCGCTGAGGCGCTCCAACTTGCCTTCACCGAGGCGATCGAACTCACCATCACGACCCGACTCACTCCCGACGAAACCGCAGATCTTCCCAAGCCGATACCCCAAATCCAAACCCGCATTGATCTGTTGGCGGGAACGGTGACCACGGACGTTAGTCCCGATATTTGCACCCATGATGACTATGCTGCCCTAGGGCCGATCCACAGCGATCAGGTGCGGGAGGGCTGCCAGGTGATTCAGGATAATTTGGCCAATCTGCAAACCTTTTTGAGTACCTGGATTGATGTGTTTGGCAAATCGGGTACCCTGCCGATCACGACCAGTACGGGGATCGCTGTCTCCCCCCCTGCTCCGGCTCCCGCAGGGAGCGTGCCCCCCATTGAGGAGGTCTCCCCAGCCCTAACCGAACCCGAACCCGTTGCCCCGATTCCCGCAGGGATCGCTTCGCGAATCGCGCCCCCGATCGCCCCTGAACTGGCGGCTGGATTGGGAGCCGCTGCCCTGACTTCCCCATCGCCCCAGGAGACCCCGCTGCCGGAGAGCACCCCGGCCCTGCTGGATGTGAGCGAAATGACCACGATCGAAGCTGGCCCCGAATTTGAGGAAGAAACCTTTATCCAAAGCCAAGAACCGGAAGTAGACTTACCGATCGCGGATCTTTCTTTGCCCACGCCACCGACGGAGGAAACGGAAGCGGCGGCGGCGATTGCGATGGACGAATTGTTTGGGGAACCCCAGGATTTGGCCGTGAGTGAGGAAGCAGTAGCCGAAGCCGCCCGTGAACTCGCCAATGTGGGAGCCGACTTGGGTTTTGATGAGGAAACCTTTGTGCAAGCCTTAGAAGCTCCTGATCTGACTGCGGAACCGGAGATTTCGGAGGAAACCTTTATCCAGGCCCTTGAACCATCTGAAGCGTTGGTCGCACCAGAATTAGCCGCTTTAGAACCAGAGCCAGAGGCAGCCGAACCGGAAGTCCCAGCCGTAGCCGAAACCTGGGAGCCAGTACCCGAACCGGCGGCAATGGCCGCCACCCCCGACCTTGAGATGCTGGCGGGTGCGGCTGACATGGTTGACGATAGTTGGTTGCAGGAGTTAGAGGGCGCGGAAACAGAAGAACCGACCCTGGAACCAGAAGCAGATTTTGGGTTGGCAGCCGAGTCGGAACTGGAACCAGAGCCGGACTTTGGGTTGGCAGCCGAGCCGGAACTGGAACCAGAGCCGGAACTGGAACCAATGGCTGACTTTGGGTTTGAAGCGGAACCCCCCAGCCCAGAAATGGCGACCGATGCCTTAGTCGATGCCCTCTGGGAAGCGGATCAGGTCGCGGAATTCCCTGCCCCCGATGAGGAAGCCTTCATGCCGCCCGCCGCGTCGGAAGCGGATTTTGACGATTTATCCTGGGCAACCCCTACCCCCGATCACACCCCTGAAGCCAGTGCGGCGAGCGATCGGGAACCGGCCAGTGCGGAACCCGATTGGGATGAGTTATCCGCCTTTGCCGATACGGCCCAGCAACCGGACCCCTGGGAGGCGGTGGAGGCAGCGGCCACGCCTGACTGGTTAGCTGAGGAAGAAATGTCGGGGGCTTCCCCAACACCGGAGACCTCAGAGATCCTTGAAGATTTTGATCCCAGCCTGTTTGCCGATGAAACTGGGAGCCGTCTCGAAGACGTGGACTTGGCAGCGCCTGCGGATGATTCCCTGGAGGGTCCCTTCCTCGCTGCTTTGCAGGAAGAAGCCCCCGCCGCCCCGATTGCCCCCGAAGCGGTCCCTGAGGTGCCCAATGCCGAGTTACCCGCCGAGTTACCCCTTGATGCCAATGCTGCCTTTGCCGAGTTTGATGCGGCCCTATTCCCAGATGAGGCCAGGGGGGAAGCGGCAACCCCTGACTTTGGGCTGGAAGCCTTAGAAGCCTTAGAGGCCCCATCGGCAAGCACCGCAATGCCTGGGGCAGAGGCCGATCCGCTGGCGGGGTTATTCACGGATACCGGGCTGTCAACGGCGGAGCTGACGGCTGAGATTGAGGATTTCATGCCAACGGCGATGTCTGAACCCGGTGAAGCGGCATCACCTACCGACGCGTATGATCCCTTGGCGGTGCTATTTGACGAGTCTGCCAATGAGGATTTTGCCAATATCCTAGATGAGCCAGAGGCCCTAGGGGAGGATGATCCCTTGGTGGCATTCGATATTGATCCCTTTGCCGATGCTCTGGATGACTCGGAGGAATCCACCTAATCTTCACCGATCAACCTTGGGAGGGCAAGGTTAAGGGAACCACGATCGATGTGCATTGTGCCATTAATCTGCCGATTAACCTTGGATTAACGGTTATTAAAAACGGGGAAGTAGCGTAAGTCAGGAAACCCCAATCCTGATGTATAGGTAATCTGATTAATCGCTATGTTCCTGAAACGTAGAGACTTCCTCGCCTTCCTCGGTGCCACAGCGGGTGCAGCTACCCTGACTGTCTGGAAGAAGTCTGATCTGATGCAACCTTCCCCCCTGGCAACCCTAGGGCTGGGCTTGGATGCGGGCAAGGCTGAGGCGGCGATCGCTCATACTGTCCCCTTCCAGCCAGTGCAGGGAACCCTACCGATTCCTACCGATGGCATTGGGCAGGCAGCTACCACGGCCTACCGCACCTTTCAGGTTCAGGATGATGTGGTGTTGCCCCCTGGGTTTACCTATGATGTGGTGGCTACCTGGGGCGATCGCTTGGGTGACTCGCGGGTGGGCTATAACAATGATTTTCTGGCGCTGTTAGAAACAGGACCCAATCAGGGCCTGCTGACGGTTAATTTTGAGTATGTCAGTCCGGACGTATGGATGGAAACCTACGGGGCGGTTATTGGCGAGTCGCTGCCCGTGGCGGAGCTGAAGGCGGCGCTGGCAGTGGCGGGCGATCGTGGCATCAATGCCTTTGCCCTGTCGGAGAACGATCGCACGAAGTCAGTCGTTCGGGCCGTATGTGAGGCGGCAATGACGGATGTGGGGATTGGGGTGATGGCCCTAGAACGCACACCGGAGGGACGCTGGCTGAGAAAGCCGGGGAGTGTCGATCGGCGGGTGACGGGGCTTTCTGGCCTGACGGATGGGCGCTATCTCAAGGCGACAGGGCCAGCGGTGGCGGTGTTTATGAAGGCCAGTAAGCAGGGCTATGACGATCGCTTGGGCGCTCGCATTATTGGGACTTGCAATAACTGTGCCGGTGGGACAACTCCCTGGGGTACGACATTTAGTGCGGAAGAAAATTTTCAGAACTTTGTCCCGGAAGCCGTTCATGCGGATGGTAGTGCTTTTGACCCCAGCGCCGCTCCGTTCAAGATTGATACGGAGGATATGCTGGGGCTGGGCAATGTCTTTGGGCTGGCGGGCAATAAGTATGGCTGGATGGTGGAGATTGATCCCACCAATCCCAACGACTATGGCACCAAACACACCTGGTTAGGTCGCTTCCGCCATGAGGCGATCGCAGTGCGGGCTGAGGCGGGGAAACCCCTAGCGTGCTATTCCGGGTGCGATCGTCGGGGCGGTCATCTCTACAAGTTCGTCAGTACCGAAACTGTGCGCAATCCCCAAGATAAGGGCAATTCCCGCCTATTTAGCCAGGGAATGCTCTATGCTGCTAAGTTTAACCCCGACGGGACCGGGCGCTGGATTGCCCTAAAACCTGATACCCTAGTGAATCCCGATCTGCCTAGCGTTCATGCGGGGGGCATGATTCCCCTGCCTAAACGTCCCGATGGCGGGTTCTTCCGGGCGACTAAGGACGAGGAGGCGATCGCGTTTCGACAACAGTTCCGAACCCTGGGAGATCTCTACACGGGTAGTGCGATCGAGCAACAGGGGGCGATTTTAATCGATGCCCATTTTGCCGCCAATGCTGCCGGGGCTACTTGCACGGCTCGACCAGAAGATGCGGATCTGCGGCCCGATGGCACTCTCTTTATCGCCTTTACTTCTGGATCACCCAGTAGCAGCGATGGTAGCCCTGATTTACGCATTTTCCGGGGACCCGATGGCAAAGCCTATGAACACGGCTGGCTGATGAAGCTAATGGAGGATGGAAAGGATCCGGCGGCGATGACTTTCCGCTGGGCGATGCTGGCGATGGGCGGTGAACCGGCTGAGGGCGGGGCGGGCTTTTCTAACCCCGATAACCTACTCTTTGATGCTAAGGGAAATCTCTGGATGGTCACTGATATGTCCAGCGATAAGCACAATCGGGCGGTCCCTGCCGGTCGGCTGGATAAGGAGGGTAAGCCTTTGAGCCAGTCGAATCTGCGGGGCCTTTTTGGGAATAATTCTGTTTGGATGATTCCTACCCAAGGTCCGCAAGCAGGGAATGCCTATCTCTTCGGCTATGGGCCGATGGAGTGCGAAATCTGTGGTCCTTGGCTCAGCCGCGATCAGAAAACTCTCTTCCTAGCTGTGCAACATCCGGGGGAACTCAATGGCACTCGCCGCGATATGGCCCAGGAAATCCGCTTCTTTGCTCTGCGGACGTTATCGGGTGAGGAGTTTCTCCAGTCTCGCCAGGTCCCGATCGGCTCTAACTGGCCCGGAAGGGCGCCCAATGATCCCCCTAAACCGGCGGTGATTGCTGTGCGACGGGTTGATGGCGGGGCGATCGTATAAGGTTACGGGCAAGGTTACAGGTAAGACGGTTGTTTAGAATTCTGAAGATGAGGTTCTGATGGGTTTCAGGGGTAGGCATCTTGCCTGCCCCACACGGGTTGACTAAGATGCGCGGTCGGGGGGATGGCGCGGACGGCTACACTGTCTCTGGGTTGGGTTTCAGGGGGGTGTTTGTCGAGAAGAGGCTAGCTCATTAACTGCTGGCGCAGGTTCCGGAGGGTAATGCCAGTGCCCTGAGTTGCTGCATTGTGCAGAACTTGCGCAAGCAATGCAGGTAGATCGATCGCGGGAAAATACCGACTGCTGGCTTGCAGTTCATAGGTTTTTCCGTGTAGGGCATAGATCTTCAAGCCACTTTTTTGGAATAACCAGACTTCTGGTACCCCATAGGGGGCATAGTCTGCGGCAGCAGTATAGGTACTAACATCAATCTCAATCACCAAGTCAGGGGGCGGATCTACTTGCCAATTGATCCGGTCTTTGCCTGCGGCGGCCTGCCAGTTGTCGATGTAGAAGCAATAATCGGGTTCAATGCCGCCGGCTTCGTAGTTACGATTATCGCTATCCAGTAGAACCTTAACCACATCAGCTAGAATATTGGCTTCACGTCCGTGGCGGGGCAGGGGACTCATCAGCAAGATTTCTCCATTGCGGAACTTAATGCGGGGAATTGCCCCATCCCCTCGGCTATCGCGTAGGGCACAGTAGTCTTGCCAAGTACCGGGCATTCGCACCACGCTACCGGGGGGGAGATGGATTTTTTCAGGGGAGATGACAGCGTACATAGACCAACCTAGAATGAAAGTTTTTGGAACAAGTCTGCCACGGGTAACGTAAATCCGGGAATAATGTCTTCCCCGTCGAGAGCATCAACAGATTTCAGCAGGCGATCGGGTTCTTGAGCGCAGCGATAGACCAAAATATAGTGTTCACTAGGGTGGATAACCCAGGCTAACCGGGTGCCATTCTCGAAGTATTCCACCAGCTTGTCGTGGATTTCCTCAACGGTATTACCGGGAGAGAGTACTTCAATCGCTAGGTCAGGCGCGCCCTCCAAAAAAGCAGGGAGTTCTGTTATCCCTTGCAAACGTTCTTTCGCAAAGAAGGAAATATCAGGTGAGCGTTTATTCCCATTTTTCATGTTGAAGGCGGTACTGGAGTCAAACATGGCTCCAAGCTTCTGAATGCGGACATAACCGCCGAGCAAGATCATTAAAGTACTACATACATAACCGTGCAATGCGCCGGAATTTCCCATATCAATTAATTCCCCATTGACGATTTCGTAGCGATGTCCGTCATTAGGAAGCGCCATAAACTCTTCATCTGTCCAAAGCTTTTTATCTGTTTTTAATTCAATTGCAGTAGACACAAATTACCTCCTTAATATCAACCCGTTGCATGATCTGACTTCCTAAGCCACATTTCTTTTTCCTGAAAGCAACTCAGCCATCAATGGTTTCGACTTAGCAAGTTGACTCACTGCCAGAATGGAGAAGCCGAGCAGGTTGCCTTCTAAATCCACTCGCTCCATAACGGCATCATTTTCTGTTTCCCGCATATAGCCCGGAGCATCCGAGAAAACCACCTCTAGAAAATCAGCTTCCGGGTCAAACCAAACTTTTACTCGCTCTGCCATAGGGTCTCTCCTGAATAGGTTTGTAGTTCTCGCTTTAGCGAGGTATTTTCAGGCGCTAAAAATTCATCCCATTCTTTTCCATAGTCTTTGACGGGATAGCGCACCCAAGCATCCCGCAAAAAATCTCGCCCCTGCCGCTCCAAATACCAATGCACACTGCTACACGACCAATCGTAGGGGGAGTTTGACCAGCCATGTTTAACAGGATTGTAATGAATATAATTCAGCGTCGTGTAGTAATGGCGTTCAGAGCGAATAGCGCGATCACTATAGGCAAACCAAACTTTCCGCCCGACTGCTTGATCTTCCAGGTTCCACTGTCGAGAGGTAGAGCCGTGTACTCGCTGTAAAACCTTCCCTATTTGTTGATAAGGGCTAAAGGCCTTACTACGAACTGGCTTGTAGTGAGAGCTTAAGCCCTCATCAGAATCACCCAAATAAACCAACGCATGATAGTGATTAGGCAAAATCACCCACCCTCCCAGTTCAATCCCCCTATCGATAAACTGCTCAAATAGCAAATCCAAAAGCTGCTTGCGTCGTTCTTCAGTCTTAATATGACATTTGTGTTCGTAGCAAGCCGCGGTCAGCAAGTAAAACGATTGATCTTGAATAGGATGAGGTGGGCTGTGGGGTGGATAGCCCTTAGCTAAGCGTTGTTGAACAAGTTCAGCCCGCTGTGCTGGTGTGAGCTGGCGATACTCATACATAGCAAGTACCTCCAAACTCAACGTTCGTAGTAACGACTTCAGTCGTTGTCTCTGGAGTATGAGGACTAAAGTCCTCACTACAAACCTCATTAGCAATGTTCATACTTCTACCTCTACGGTAATCGAGGTGTCGCAACCGAAGGTATCGACGACTTTAACACAGGCGGTGTATTTGCCCGGTGCCGGGTAGGTGTAGCCCGCATCACTGACGGTTTTGAGGCTGCGATCTTTGCGGGTGCGGTAGTCTTGCCAGTCGTGGGTGAAGGGTTTGCCGGGATGCCAGTTGAAGTCGATCGCCCAAAAATCAATGAAATCAAAACCGCTTTTGATCGCCCGTTCTTTGATGGTTTCCAGTTCTTTGGTGGGCACTTCGGCGAGGGAAACTGGGTAAGCTTGATGTCTACGGTGCGGGTTTGAGGGCTAAGACCCTCACTAGGAGCCTTGTTCGTAGTAACGACTTCAGTCGTTGCGTTACGATAAACAGGTTCTGCCGCCAACACCGCCACTTCCAAAAACGGCGGCGGCGACTTGCGATTCTTCTCCATAATTTCGCGGGGAATCTGCACCAGCTTGAGCTTCACGCCC
>Ga0209207_1000274_pt1 | contig 35782 bp, 24 predicted proteins | sample SaghotsprinmetaG_FD_184140 | JGI IMG/M metagenome (GOLD analysis project Ga0209207, IMG submission 184140) | Hot spring microbial communities from South Africa to study Microbial Dark Matter (Phase II) - Sagole hot spring metaG (SPAdes) (version 3) | ecosystem: Environmental > Aquatic > Thermal...
CGCCAGTCGGCTTCCGGCCAGTGCTTGCTGGCCCAGGTGGTGCCATGCAGAAACAGCAGATAGGGCTGCGCCGCACTGTCGGCCAGTTGCGCACGATTCAGCCCGTAGTCGCCGATACCGGCGGGCAACGGGTAATCCAAGGCCTGGGCAAACAGCTGGCGGGTGCGTTCCAGGGCATGTTGATCCCTGGCCACGGCGTAGCGCCGATCATAGAAATGGCTGGCCAGGGGCTCACGCGCCGAGTGCCGATCAAACCCGGCGATCGGCCCCTGCACATGGCGGGTCAGCCAGGCGCTTTTCAGCAGGCCCTGGGCGTCGATCACCAGATCGTAGCGGGTTTCCCCGAGACGCTGCTTGAAACGCTTCCACTCGCCGTTCTTGAGGGTCTGCCAGAGATGCTTGCGCCAGCGGCGGATGGCCACCGGAATCACCTGGGCCACAGCCGGGTGCCAGGCCGGGATCTCGGCGAAGCCCTCCTCCACCACCCAGTCGAACTGGATGCCGGGAATGGCCCGGGCCGCATCGGTCAGGGCCGGCAGACTGTGAATCACATCGCCCAGCGACGAGGTCTTGATCAGCAGAACGCGCAAACTATTCGACCTCGACCGGGTCGGCCACCAGGCGATCCAGCGCCTCGATCACCGGACGCGGCTTGAGCTGGCCCAGGCAGTCGTAGTGGCCGAAACGGCAGGTGCGCTCGAAGCAGGGGCTGCACTCCAGCCCCAGGCGCACGATCTCCACCTGCTCGGCCAAAGGCGGGGTGAACTGTGGCGAAGTAGAGCCGTAGACCGCCACCAGGGGGCGGTTCAGCGCCGCCGCCACATGCATCAGGCCGGAGTCGTTGGACACCACGGCGCTGGCGCAGGACAGCAGGTCGATGGCCTCGGCCAGGCTGGTTTCACCGGCCAGGTTGCTGACTTCCTCACGCAGGCCGGGAATCAGCCGCGAGCGGATGTCCTCACCCACCGCATGGTCGTTCTTCGAGCCAAAAATCCACACCTGCCAACCGGCGCGAATCTTCAGCTCCGCCACCTTGGCATAGTGCTCGGCCGGCCAGCGCTTGGCCTCGCCAAACTCGGCGCCCGGACACAGCGCCAGCACCGGGCGATCCAGCTCCAGAGCAAACTTGCCCAGGGCGGCATCGCGGCTCGCGGCATCGATCTGCAGCGCCGGGCGCGGATAGGGCTGGGGCAGCTCGGCGCCCGGCTCGAAGGCCAGGGCCATAAAGCGCTCGATCATCAGCGGGTAGCGCGCCTTGTCCAGCTTGCGAATGTCGTTGAGCAGACCGAAGCGCATCTCGCCACGCCAGCCGGTGCGCACCGGGATACCGGCAAAGAACGGCACCAGGGCGGACTTCAGCGAGTTGGGCAGGAGGATGGCCTGATCGTACTGGCCGGCCAGGGACTTGCCGAGCTTGCGCCGGGTAGCCAGATCCAGCACGCCATGGCCCAGGGGAAAGCTGAGGGCCTGGCGCACCTCGGGCATGCGTTCAAGAATCGGCCGACTCCACTCCGGGGCCAACACATCGATCTCGCACTCGGCATGGCGTTGCTTCAGGCACTGGAACAGCGTCTGCGCCATCACCATGTCACCGACCCAGCTGGGCCCAACGATCAGAATTCGCATGGTTTTTCCACAAATGCACAGGGAGGCTCACGCCTCCCTGTCATGGCCTTGAGTAGCCGTTATTTGACCAACGTACGCCATTCGGCGTGGGCATCGGTCTTACCGGTGACCAGGTCAAAATAGGCGGTCTGCAGTTTCTCGGTGATCGGCCCGCGGCGGCCGGCACCGATCTGGCGGCCATCCACTTCGCGGATCGGCGTCACTTCGGCGGCGGTGCCGGTGAAGAAGGCCTCGTCGGCGATATACACCTCGTCGCGGGTGATGCGCTTCTCCACCACTTCGATACCGTGCTCGGCCGCCAGGGTCAGGATGGTGTTGCGGGTGATGCCGTTGAGGCAGGAGGTCACTTCCGGGGTGTAGATCACACCATTCTTGACCAGGAAGATGTTCTCCCCCGAACCCTCGGCCACGTAGCCTTCCGGGTCCAGCAACATGGCCTCGTCGGCGCCGCCGGAGATGGCTTCCTGCAGGGCCAGCATGGAGTTGATGTAGTTGCCGTTGGCCTTGGCCCGGGTCATGGAGATGTTCACATGATGGCGGGTGTAGGAACTGGTGCGCACCTTGATGCCCACCTGCAGGGCCTCGTCGCCCATATAGGCGCCCCAGCTCCAGGCGGCGACGATCACCTGGGTTTTCAGGCCATTGGCGCGCAGACCCATGGCTTCGGATCCGTAGAACACCATGGGGCGGATATAGGCGCTTTCCAGGTTGTTCTCGCGTACTGCGGCGCGGGTGGCTTCATTGATCTCGTCCTTGGTGAAGGGGATCTTCATGCCCATGATATGAGCCGAATCGAACAGGCGATCGGTGTGCGCCTGCAGGCGGAAGATCGCCGTGCCTTGCGGGGTGTTGTAGGCACGCACGCCTTCGAACACGCCCATGCCGTAGTGCAGGGTGTGGGTCAGCACATGGGTGGTGGCGCTGCGCCACGGCACCAGTTCGCCGTCATACCAGATCACGCCATCACGATCGGCCATCGACATAGTTGCCTGCTCCTCAAGTTCGACTTATGCGGATCAACCACCTGGGTGGTCGACACTTCATTCAGCTCAGCCCCAGTTCCCGCCAGATGCGCATTACCGCGCGCCGCTCATCGGCAAACTGATCACCGCTCACCACCCCAGGCTGCTTCTGCAGTGCCTGGCGGTGCGCCGCCGAGCGGTAGGCCTTGTAGATATCCTGCAACAGCCGGGCGTCCTCACCCGGCAGCAACCCGACCCGCTCCAGCCCTTCGAGAATGCGGATGTTATCGGTGAACACCAGCAGCTCCGGGTATTGCTGCGACCAGGCCAGGGCCGCGTATTGCACCATAAATTCAATATCGACGATACCACCGGCGTCCTGCTTGAGATCGAAGGTGGCCGTGGCCTCGAAGGCATTGGCCGCGGTACCGGCGGCAGTGCTCTTGCTACCGAGGTTGTCGCGCATCTTGGCGCGCATCTCGCTGACTTCGCTGCGTAGCCTGCCCAGATCCCGCGCCCGCCCCAACACCTGGGCCCGCACATCCTCAAACGCCTTGCCCACCCGCGGGCAGCCTACCAGCACCCGGGCCCGCACCAGGGCCTGGTGCTCCCAGGTCCAGGCCTCGTGCTCCTGATAACGCTGGAACGCCGCCAGGGAGCTGACCAGCAGGCCCGCCGCGCCGGAGGGACGCAGGCGCATGTCCACCTCATACAGCTGACCCGAGTTGGTCTGGGTGGTGAGCAGATGAATGATGCGCTGGCCCAGGCGGTTAAAGAACTGCGCGCCGTCGATGGGCTTGGCGCCATCGGTCTCGGCCTGGGGGTCGCCATCATGGATAAACACCAGATCCAGATCCGAGCCATGGCCCAGCTCGATACCGCCGACCTTGCCGTAGCCGACGATGACGAAATCCGGATCGCAGGCACTGCCATCAGCCCGTCGCGGCGCCCCATGACGGGCCACGGTGTGATGCCAGGCCAGGGACAGCACCTGGTCGAGAATGGCCTCGGCCAGCCAGGTCAGGTAGTCGGAGACCTTCATCAGCGGCAGGGTGCCGGCGATTTCCGAGGCGGCCACGCGCAGGCGATGGGCCAGTTTGAAGTGACGCAGGGCCTCCATCTGCTGCTCCAGGTCGTCCTCGGGAATACGCATCAGGCGCTCGCGCAGTTCGGCGGCCAGTTCAGGGGCCTGGGGCGGTTTGAATAGCCGGCCTTCGTTGAGCATTTCATCGAGCAGCAGGGGGAAGCGGGTGATCTGCTCGGCGATCCACGGGCTGGCCGCGCACAGGCTGAGCAGGCGCTGCAGGGCACTGGGGTTTTCGGTGAGCAGCACCAGATAGGCCGAGCGTCGGGCCACTGCTTCGATCAGCGGCAGCACACGCTCCAGCACCAGGTCCGGGTTGTCGTGCTCCACCGCCTGGGCCAGCAGGCGCGGCACGAAGGCATCCAGGCGCTCGCGACCCAGGCGCTGCATGGCGCGCACCTGGCTGCCATTGCGCAGCGCGGCGATGCGTCGCCAGGCCGCCTGACCATCGGCGAAACCGGCCTCGCTGAGCTGGCGACAGGCCGCCTCCTCGTCCTGAGCTTCCTCCCATAGCGGCAGCCACTCGCCACCGACACACTCATCCTCAGGGGTATCAACATCCTCATCAGGGTCGGCAATAACCTGGCGAAAATGCCAGTCGACCTGACCACGCCAGTGCATCAGCCGCTCATGGAAGGCCTGCCAGCTGTCGAAGCCCATGATAAAGGCAACCCGCGCGCGGTCCTGATCGGTATCCGGGAGCATCTGCGTCTGCCGGTCGTCGATGCCCTGCAAGGCATGCTCGGCATAGCGCAGAAAGGCATAGCCATCGCGCAGTTCGTCGGTCACCGCTGCCGGCAGATAGCCCTGATCGCGCAGGGTATCGAGCACGGCAAACAGCGAGCGCTGCTGCAGGCTGAGGTCGCGCCCGCCGTGGATCAGCTGGAAGGCCTGGGCAATAAACTCCACCTCGCGGATGCCGCCGGCACCCAGCTTGATGTTCTCGCTCATGCCCTTGCGCCGCACCTCCTGCTGGATCAGCTGCTTCATGGCGCGCAGCGCCTCGATAGCGGAGAAATCCAGATAACGCCGGTAGACGAAGGGACGCAACATCTCCAGCAACTCGGCGCCGGCCTTCTGATCACCGCCGACCACCCGCGCCTTGATCATGGCGTAGCGCTCCCAGTCGCGGCCCTGGTCCTGGTAGTACTGCTCAAGGGCGTTGAAGCTGAATACCAGGGCGCCGCTGGAGCCATAGGGGCGCAGGCGCATATCGGTACGAAACACGAAGCCTTCGACGGTGATGGCATCCAGGGCCTTGATCAGGCGCTGCCCCAGGCGAATAAAGAACTCCTGATTGTCCAGGGGGCGTTTCACCCCTTCGGTCTCGCCACCTTCCGGATACCCGAAGATCAGGTCGATATCCGAGGACAGGTTCAGCTCATGGGCGCCCAACTTGCCCATGCCAAGGATCACCAGATGCTGCGGCGTACCGCTGCGCCGACCGATAGGCGTACCGAACTGGGCGCACAGGCGCGGGTAGAGCCAGTGATAGGCCAGGTCGATGCAGATATCGGCCATCTCCGAGAGATCGCGACAGGTCTCGATCAGGTCGGCCTGACGACTGAAATCGCGCCAGATGATGCGCAACTGCTGGCGGTTGCGAAAACGCCTCAGGCTGCGCGCCATGGCCTCTTCATCCGCACACTCGGCCAGGCATTCGGCCAGCTGTCGGCGCATCTCCCCCGGTTGCAGGCTGCGCTCCAGCTCGCCACTGGCGGCCAGTTCCAGCAGCATCTGCGGATCACGCAGGCCCTGCTGCACGACGAAATCGCTGGCAGCACCGACCCGGCGCAGATCCTCGCGACGGGCCAATGGCCAGGCATTGAACTGGGCCAGGGCGGCCTCGGACAGCAGCGCACAGGCCTGCTGCAGGGATTCCTCGGCGCGCAGGGCCAGGGGTTGCAGGGCATCGGGCAAACAGGCCAGCGCGGGCAGGCTCATGGTCTATCCTTTTTGGCGAACGGCCCCAGCGCGTGCAGGCCAGGCAAATCGCCCGGTCCAGAGCACTTTCGCGCACGGGCCGCGAAAATAATTGTAGTTTTACTACCAAAGATTGTATCCAGAAGGCTGAAATCAGCGTCGGAATGTAGTAAAACTACACGGAGCCGGCCCTACCCCCGGTCAATCCAAGAATTCACGCGGCCCACTCACGACGTCGGCCACGAAACCTGGCCTCCGATTCTGGAAGCCTTTCCGCCCTGGAGCAAGCCATGCAAGACCTCGATCCCGTCGAAACCCAGGAATGGCTGGACGCCCTTGAGTCCGTCCTCGAACACGAGGGTGAAGACCGTGCGCACTACCTGATGACCCGCATGGGCGAGCTGGCCACCCGCAGCGGTGCGCAGTTGCCCTACGCCATCACCACCCCGTACCGCAACACCATCCCGGTTGGCCATGAAGCGCGCATGCCGGGCGACCTGTTTATGGAGCGGCGCATCCGCTCGCTGGTGCGCTGGAACGCCCTGGCCATGGTGATGCGCACCAATCTGCAGGATCCGGATCTGGGCGGGCATATCTCCAGCTTCGCCTCCAGCGCGACCCTGTATGACATCGGCTTTAACTACTTCTTCCAGGCCCCCACCGAGGAACACGGCGGCGACCTGATCTTCTTCCAGGGCCACGCCTCGCCGGGCGTCTACGCCCGTGCCTTTATGGAAGGGCGCATCAGCGAAGAGCAGATGCAGAACTTCCGCCAGGAGGTGGACGGCAACGGCCTGTCCTCCTACCCGCACCCCTGGCTGATGCCGGACTTCTGGCAGTTCCCCACCGTGTCGATGGGTCTGGGTCCGATCCAGGCGATCTACCAGGCACGCTTTATGAAGTACCTGGAGAGCCGCGGCTTTATCCCCGCCGGCAAGCAGAAGGTCTGGTGCTTTATGGGTGACGGCGAGTGCGACGAGCCGGAATCCCTCGGCGCCATCGCCCTGGCCGGCCGCGAGAAGCTGGACAACCTGATCTTCGTCATCAACTGCAACCTGCAGCGCCTGGACGGCCCGGTGCGCGGCAACGGCAAGATCATCCAAGAGCTGGAAGGCGTGTTCCGCGGCGCCGAATGGAACGTCAACAAGGTGGTCTGGGGCCGCTTCTGGGACCCGCTGCTGGCCAAGGACAAGGACGGCATCCTGCAACGCCGCATGGACGAGGTGATCGACGGCGAGTACCAGAACTACAAGGCCAAAGACGGCGCCTATGTGCGCGAGCACTTCTTCAACAGCCCCGAGCTCAAGGAGATGGTCAAGGACCTCTCCGACGACGAGATCTGGAAGCTCAACCGCGGTGGCCACGACCCCTACAAGATGTATGCGGCCTACCACCAGGCGGTCAATCACAAGGGCCAGCCCACCGTGGTCCTGGCCAAGACCATCAAGGGCTACGGCACCGGCGCCGGTGAGGCGCAGAACACCGCGCACAACACCAAGAAGGTCGATACCGAGAGCCTGAAGAAATTCCGCGACCGCTTCGATATCCCGGTCAAGGACGAAGAGCTGGAAAACCTGCCCTTCGTCAAACCGGAGCCGGGCAGCGCCGAATACCGCTACCTGCACGAGCGCCGCGCAGCCCTCGGCGGCTTCGTGCCGCAGCGCCGCGCCAACAGTTTCAGCGTGCCGACCCCGCCCCTGGAAACCCTCAAGGCGATCCTGGACGGCAGCGGCGAGCGCGAAATCTCCACCACCATGGCCTTCGTGCGCATCCTCGCCCAGCTGGTCAAGGACAAGGAGCTGGGCAGCCGTATCGTGCCCATCGTGCCGGACGAGGCGCGCACCTTCGGTATGGAAGGCATGTTCCGCCAGCTCGGCATCTACTCCTCGGTGGGCCAGCTGTACGAGCCGGTCGACAAGGACCAGGTGATGTTCTACCGCGAGGACAAGAAGGGCCAGATCCTCGAAGAAGGCATCAACGAGGCCGGCGCCATGTCCAGCTGGATCGCCGCCGCCACCGCCTACAGCACCCATAACCAGCCGATGCTGCCGTTCTACATCTTCTATTCGATGTTCGGCTTCCAGCGCATTGGCGACCTGGCCTGGGCCGCCGGCGACAGCCGCGCCCGCGGCTTCCTGATCGGCGGCACCGCCGGGCGCACCACCCTCAACGGTGAAGGCCTGCAGCACGAGGACGGCCACAGCCATATCATGGCCGCCACCATCCCCAACTGCCGCACTTATGACCCCACCTACGGCTACGAGCTGGCGGTGATCATCCGTGAAGGCACGCGGCAGATGGTCGAAGAGCAGCAGAACATCTTCTACTACATCACCGTGATGAACGAGGCCTACCAGCAGCCAGCGCTGCCCGAAGGTGTCGAGGACGGCATCATCAAGGGCATGTACCTGCTCGAAGAGGACAAGCGCGAGGCCGCCCACCATGTGCAGCTGCTGGGCAGCGGCACCATCCTGCGCGAAGTGCGCGAGGCGGCGAAGATCCTGCGTGACGAGTTCAATATCGGCGCCGACGTGTGGAGCGTTACCAGCTTCAACGAGCTGCGTCGTGACGGCCTGGCCGTGGAGCGACACAACCGCCTGCACCCGGAGCAGAAGCCCAAGCAGAGCTATGTCGAGCAGTGCCTGACAGGCCGCCAGGGCCCGGTGGTGGCCAGCACCGACTATATGAAGCTGTTCGCCGACCAGATCCGCCAGTGGGTACCGAGCAAGGAATACAAGGTGCTGGGCACCGACGGCTTCGGCCGCAGCGACAGCCGCAAGAAGCTGCGCCACTTCTTCGAAGTGGACCGCTACTGGGTAGTCCTGGCCGCCCTGGAAGCCCTTGCCGACCGTGGTGATATCGAACCGAAAGTGGTGGCCGAAGCCATCGCCAAGTTCGGCATCAACCCGGAAAAAGCCAACCCCCTGGACTGCTAAGGAGCGAACCATGAGTGAATTGATTCGCGTACCCGACATCGGCAGCGGTGCGGGCGAAGTAATCGAGTTGTTCGTCAAGGTCGGCGACCGTATCGAAGCCGACCAGAGCCTGCTGACCCTGGAGTCGGACAAGGCCAGCATGGAAATCCCCGCGCCCAAGGCCGGGGTGATCAAGGCGCTGAAAGTAAAACTGGGCGACACGCTCAAGGAAGGCGACGAACTGCTGGAGCTGGAAGTCGAAGGCGCCGCCGAAGCCGCACCAGCACCCGCCGCTGCCCCGGCACCTGCAGCCGACGCACCTGCTGCCCCTGCCCAGGCGCCGGCGCCCGCCGCGGCGCCTGCCACCAGCAGCGTGCAGGATGTGCACGTGCCGGATATCGGCACCGACGGCAAGGTCAAGGTCATCGAAGTGCTGGTCAAGGCCGGTGACAATATCGAAGCCGATCAGTCGCTGATCACCCTGGAGTCGGACAAGGCCAGCATGGAAATTCCCGCGCCGGCTGCCGGCATCGTGGAAGAAGTGCTGGTCAAGCTGGACGCCGAAGTCGGCACCGGCGACCTGATTCTCAGGCTTAAGGTGGCTGGCGCTGAGCCCGCTCAGGCGCCTGCTGCGGCACCCGCCGCCGCGGCCAGCCAGGAAGTGCACCGCGTACCGGCCGGCGCCGCCCCGGAAGTGGCCGCCGAAGTGCGCGCCATCGCCGCCCTGTCGGCCGCCGCTGCCATCGCTGCCGCCGCGCCCAAGCGCGATGGCGCCAAAGTGCATGCCGGCCCTGCCGTGCGCATGACCGCCCGGGATTTCGGCGTGGATCTGGCCGATATCACCGGCACCGGGCCCAAGGGCCGCATCCTCAAGGAAGACGTGCAGGCCTACGTCAAGGCCATGATGCACAAGGCCAAGACCGCCCCCGAAGCGGGTGCGGCCACTGGCGGTGCCGGCATTCCGCCCGTTCCGGCGGTGGATTTCAGCAAGTTCGGTGAAATCGAAGAAGTGGCCATGACCCGCCTGATGCAGGTCGGCGCCGCCAACCTGCATCGCAGCTGGCTCAACGTGCCCCACGTGACCCAGTTCGAGTCGGCCGACATCACCGAGCTGGAAGCCTTCCGCGTCGCACAGAAGGCCGTGGCCGAAAAGGCCGGGGTCAAACTCACCGTGCTGCCGCTGCTGCTCAAGGCCTGCGCCCACCTGCTCAAGGAGCTGCCGGACTTCAACAGCTCCCTGGCCCCGAGTGGCAAAGCGATCATCCGCAAGAAGTACGTGCATATCGGCTTCGCCGTCGATACCCCGGACGGCCTGCTGGTACCGGTGATCAAGAACGTCGACCAGAAGAGCCTGCTGCAACTGGCCGGCGAAGCCGCCGCCCTGGCGGAAAAGGCGCGCAGCAAGAAGCTCTCGGCCGACGACATGCAGGGCGCCTGCTTCACCATCTCCAGCCTCGGCCATATTGGCGGCACCGGCTTTACGCCGATCGTCAACGCGCCGGAAGTGGCCATCCTCGGCGTCAGCAAGGCCACCATCCAGCCGGTCTGGGATGGTAAGGCCTTCCAGCCCAAGCTGATGCTGCCGCTGTCGCTGTCCTACGACCACCGGGTGATCAACGGCGCCGCTGCGGCCCGCTTCACCCAACGCCTGTCGCAGCTGCTGGGGGATATCCGCACCCTGCTGCTGTAACACGCGCAACCTGTTTCGAGCACGCCACGCTCGTACCCTCGACCCCGCCCTTGGCGGGGTTTTTTTTGGCCTGCCATCCCTGGCGGCCACCCGTTGGGCCTTCAGTGCGCGACGTTAAAAATCGCTCCTGGCAATTTTTTGCTTTTCTTAGCCGCGCTGCAGATTGCGAATCAGAAAGCTCAGGGCCTTGGCCAGTTCGGCGGCGCCCTGGTGGTCGCGGCGGATGCTCAGCAGCGGGCGGCCATCATGGGGGTTGTGCAGCTCGCAGCTGATACCGGTGCGCGGGCATTCGTAGCGGATATAGGGGTCGACGCCATAGACGCTCAGGCGCTGGTTGCTGACACGCAGCGTGCCGTCCTGGCTGCGCACTTCCGAGCGCAACAGCAGCTCCCCCGGGGCACTGACCTGCAGCTGGTACACACGATCCTCGCGACGCGGCTGGCCCACCTGATAGGCGGCGCGCAGGGCATAGCTGTCCAGCAGGCTGTTGCTGTGGGCCAGCAGGGCCTGACGCTCGCTATCGGTCAGGTACAGGGCCTTGAGTTCGGCCAGGTAATTGGCCTGCTCGCTGCTGCTGAGGCTGGCCACGCTGTCCTCGGCCTGGGCGGCCGGCAGGACAAATCCGACGACCAGCCCTGCGGCCATTATGAGTTTTCTTGTCACTGGCATTTGCATGATGCACCCTTGGCCATCGCTAGAAGTGAAGTGGGCCGAGCCCAAGCCTCGGTCAGCATACTGGAAGCCCACCATCGAATGAAAAGCCATCCCGATGCCGCACGTCGTATCGCGGCCGAGGTTGTGACGCAGTTGCCAGTGCCTGCCCGCCTGGGCATGTTGCGTTTCGAACGTCTGAATGAAGTCAACTGGCCCCTGCTGTTTCTCGATGCGGCCTGCCAGCAGCAGCTGGGCCTGCCCGCCCACGAGCTGTGCGACCTGCTCGAAGCGCCCTTCGCCAGCCTGATGGAGCCGGCGGCGCGCCAGCAGCTGCACGAGGATATCCAGTTGCAACTGCTGCAGCACCAACATTATGTGGTGCAGTACCGCCTGCATACGCCGGACGGTCCCCTGACCCTGATGGAGCTGGGCGAGGCCTTCAAGCAGCGCGACCGCGAGCTGCTGGGCGGCTACCTGCTGGTGGTGGACAACCACCCCGACCAGGCCCCCAACCACCTGCGCATGGCCGAGGAACTGTACCAGCGCAGCCGCGAGGAACTGCGCCAGCAACAGGTACGCGCCCGCGCCCAGCAGGAGCTGATCGTGCGCCTGGTGCGCCACCACTATGGCAACGACCCCCTGCGTGAGGCCGCCGAGCTGATCAGTCAAAGTGCCTGCGAGCTGTACCAGGTGGCCCGGGTCGGCATCTGGCACCTCAAAGGCGCGCGTCTGGAGCCGGCCGCCGTCTATATGCAGGCCAGCGGTCGTCACGAACCCGCTGACACCCTCAATCTGGACGCCTACCCGGATTACCTGCAGGCGCTGCACAGCGGTCGCGCTCTGGACGCCCACGATGCCCTGCACGACAAGCGCACCCGCGAACTGGGCCCAGCCTACCTGCAGCCCCATGGCATCAATGCCCTGCTCGACGCCAGCATCCGCGTCGACGGCCAGGTGGTCGGCGTGCTGTGCCTGGAACACAGCGGCTCGGCGCGCATCTGGCAGGCCGACGAAATCGCCTTTGCCGGCGAGCTGGCCGATCACTACGCCCAGGTCCTGAGCAACCAGCAGATCCGCAGCGCCACCCGCGCCCTGTACCTGTTCCAGCGCGCCGTGGAGCAGAGCGCCAGCGCCTTTATCCTGCTCGACCGCGACGGTCTGGTGGAGTACGTCAACCCCAGCTTTACCGCCATCACCCTGTACAGCGCCGAGGAGGTCCAGGGCCGCCGCCTGTCCGATATCCCGGCCCTGGAAAACCTCAGCGACATCCTCTTCGATGCCCGCACCGGCCTGGCCGAGCAGAACAGCTGGCAGGGCGAGTTCAAGAACCGGCGCAAGAACCTGGAGCCCTACTGGGGGCACCTGTCGCTGTCCAAGGTGCACAACGACCAGGGGCTGCTGACCCACTATATCGGCATCTATGAGGACGTCACCGCCAGCAAGCAGGCCCAGCAGCATATCGAGCGCCTGGCCTTTCGCGACAACCTCACCGGCCTGGGTAATCGCTATGCCTTTATCCGCGCCCTGGAGGCGCACTTCGCCGAGGCAGGCGGCCGCCCGCTCAGCCTGCTGCTGGTGGACATCGACAATTTCAAGCGGATCAACGACAGCCTCGGCCACCAGACCGGCGACAAGCTGCTCAGCACCCTGGCCCGGCGCCTGCGCAACAGCCTCAGAGAGCGGCCGATGCTGGCCCGCTTCGCCAGCAACGAGTTCGCCATCCTGCTCGACGGCAAGGGCGCGGATGAGGCCCAGCAGATCGCCCAGCAGGTGCTGCAGACCCTGGACAAGCCGCTGTTCGTCGACAACCAGCTGATCAGCGTCACCGGCTCCATCGGCCTGGCCTGCACCCCCGAGCACGGCCAGGACCCGCAAACCCTGATGAAGCACACCGGGCTTGCCCTGCACAAGGCCAAGGCCAATGGCAAGAACCAGTACCAGCTGTTCACCGCCGCGCTGAATGCCGAGGCCGAGTACAAGCTGTTTGTCGAAAGCAACCTGCGCCGCGCCCTCAGCCAGGACGAGTTGCAGGTGTTCTACCAGCCCAAGCTGTGCCTCAAGAGTGGCCGCCTGCTGGGCATGGAAGCCCTGCTGCGCTGGCAGCACCCGGAAAAGGGCATGATCAACCCGGACAGCTTTATCAGCGTGGCCGAGGAAACCGGGCTGATCATCCCCATCGGCAAATGGGTGCTGCGTCAGGCCTGCCGCATGAGCCAGCAGCTGACGGCCCAGGGCTTCGGCGCCCTGCACATGGCCATCAACCTGTCGCCCAAGCAGTTCTCCGACCCGGATCTGGTGGGCGAAATTGCCGCCATCCTCGATGAGGAACAGTTCGACCCCGCCCTACTGGAGCTGGAACTGACCGAAAGCCTGCTGCTGGAAGCCAGCGACGAGACCCGTCAGCAACTGGAGCGTCTGAAGAGCCTGGGCCTGACCCTGGCCATGGACGACTTCGGCACCGGCTATTCCTCGCTCAGCTACCTGAAGAAATTCCCCATCGACGTGATCAAGATCGACCGCAGCTTTATCCTCGATATCCCTGAGGATCAGGACGATATGGAGATCACCGCGGCGGTGATCGCCATGGCCCACAAGCTCAAGCTCAAGGTGGTGGCCGAAGGCATCGAAAGCACCGCCCAGCTCGGCTTTCTGCGCCGCCAGCACTGCGATATCGGCCAGGGCTACCTGTTCGACCGGCCCATTGCCGGCAGTGAACTGGCCGCTCGCCTTGAACGCTACCAGAGGCGCAGCTAGCGGCCCCGCCACCGCGGCACAGACATACCCTGTAGAGGCCCGCTTGCTGGCGATGCTTTCCAGCTGCGAAGATCGCCAGCAAGCTGGCTCCTAAAGCTCATTCGAACCGGAGGTCCCATGGTGCTGCGCTCGCAGATTCTCGCCCACAAACTCGCACTGCCCACCCCCGAGCAGGCCCTGCCCGGGCGCGCCGAGGCCATGGCCGTGCCGGCCGCCCATTTCGTCAACGGCAATGCACTGCAAGGGCCGTTTCCAGAGGGCCTGGAGCTGGCGGAGTTCGGCCTGGGCTGCTTCTGGGGGGCCGAGCGGCGCTTCTGGCAGCAACCGGGGGTCTGGAGCACGGCGGTCGGCTATGCCGGCGGCCATACCCCCAACCCCAACTACGATGAAGTCTGCTCGGGCCTCACTGGTCATACCGAAGTGGTGCGGGTGGTCTTCGATCCGCAGCAGACCAGCTATGCCGCACTGCTGAAGGTGTTCTGGGAGGCGCACAATCCCACCCAGGGCATGCGCCAGGGCAACGACAGCGGCACCCAGTACCGCTCGGCCATCTACTGCCATGGCGCCGCCCAACTGGCCGCCGCCCTGGCCAGCCAGGCGCGCTTCCAGGCCGAACTGGACAAGGCCGGCCTGGGCGCCATCACCACGGAAATCCGCGAGGCGCCGCCCTTCTACTATGCTGAGGCCTATCACCAGCAGTATCTGGCCAAGAACCCCGGCGGCTATTGCGGCCTGGGCGGCACCGGCGTCTGCCTGCCGACCTGATCACCCCGCTAGCGGAAGGAGCGTGCCATGCAACTGAGCCCAGGCAGCCTGCCCAGCCAGGTCTCGACCCAGGCTGCCGCCCAGGCCAGCGCGGTGGCCTCGCTGGTGCTGCTGCGCAAGACCCTGGAGCTGCAGGCCGCCAGCATCGGCACCCTGATCCAGGCCGCCGCACCGGCCAGCACGGCCAGCAACCCGCCCCATCTGGGACAGCATATCGACCTGATGGTGTGACCCGCCGCCATGCCCGAAACACCCCGCTATATCAGCCCCGAACAACTCTGCGTTGGCCTGTATATCCAGCTGGAACTGGCCTGGTGGGAACACAACTTCGCCTTCAACAACTTCAAGATCAAGGACCAGGCGCAGATCACGGCCCTGCGCGCCCTGGGCCTGGAGCGCCTGCGCTACGACCCGGCACGCAGCGACTGCGCGCCCCTGGCCGAGGCGACACCACCCACCGATACCGAGGCCGCCACGCCAGCCCCGCCCAGCCCGCAGGAGCAGGCACGCCAGGCCCGGGCGGAAAAGCTCAAGGCGCTGCGCAAGCGCCTGGCCGAGGTGGACCGCCAGTTCGTGCAGGCCAGCCAACAGGTCAAGAATCTTAACCAGAGCCTGCGCAGCCGCCCGGAGGAGGCCGTCAAGCAGGCCGGGGAAATCGTAGGCGCCATGGTCGCCACCCTGCTCGGTGGCAGCGGCGTTGTGCTGCACAGCATCAACAGCAAGGCCGCCGAGGACAGCTACTACCACGCCCTCAACGTCACCGTGCTGAGCCTGTTGCTGGGTCGCCAGCTGGGGCTGGACAGCGAGGCCTGCCACACCCTGGGCCTGGGCGCGCTGCTGCACGATATCGGCAAGCTGGAAGTGCCGAGCAAGGTGCTGCTGAAAAGCGAGCCGTTGACCCGACCCGAGCAACAGCTGCTGCAACTGCACTGCGAATTCGGCCTGCGCATGGGGCAGAAGCTGATGCTCGACGACGAGGTGCTGCGCATCATCCACGAACACCATGAGCACTGCGACGGCAGCGGCTACCCGCGCCAGCTGCGCGAGGCTGGCATTGGTCGGCTAAGCCGCCTGGTGTGCATCGCCAACGCCTTCGACAACCTGTGCAACCCGCTCAACCCCAGGGACGCCCTCAGCCCCCACGAAGCCCTGGCCCTGCTGTTCAAGCAACAGGCCGCGCGCTTCGATGCGGTGGCGCTCAAGGCCTTTATCCGGGTCATGGGCATCTACCCGCCCGGTAGCCTGGTGCAGCTCAGCGACCAGCGTTACGGCCTGGTGCTGGGCATGAACCCCAGCCAGCCACTGAAACCCACGCTGATCGTGCACGAGGCTGCGGTGCCCAAGCACGAGGCGCTGATCCTCGATCTGGAACAGGAAGCCCAGCTGAGTATCGACAAATGCCTGCGCCCCAGCCAGCTGCCGCTGGAAACCCTGGAATACCTGAGCCCGCGCCAGCAGCTCACCTACTTTGTCGAGCCGGGCCAGGGTCGCCGCTAGCCGCGGGTAGGGTGCGCTGTGTGCGCACCGGTTTGGTGAGCTAATGGCCGGTGCGCACGGCGCACCCTACGAACCTAGGCCTGCCATGGCGGCACACACAGCCCAGGCTAGGCCCCGCTGTTTTCCTCGATCAGCCAATCCAGCCGCCAGCCACCCTGGCTCTGGCCCAGCAACTGGGCCAGCCAGGGCAGGGTCTGCTTGAGCTCATCCTCCAGGCCCCAGGGCGGGTTGCTGATCACCAGGCCGGAGCCATTGAGCCGCGCAGCCTCGTCGGCGGGATGAACATAGAGCTCGACGCGCAACAGCTTGGGCGCCTTGCTCTTCTGCAGGTCGCGGTAGAAGGGGGCCAGCTGGCGCAGGTCCTTGATCGGGTACCAGATCGCCACCACGGCCTGACGCATGCGCGCGATGGCCTCCTTCAGCGACTCGGCGCAGCGCTGCATTTCATCCAGTTTCTCGAAGGGTGGGTCGATCAGCAGCAGCGCACGCTTCTCCCGGGTCGGCAGCAGCGCCCGCGGCACATACCAGCCCTCGCCCAGGTGCACGGCCACGCGGCGGTCACCGCGCATATTGTCCTTGAGCAGGGCGCCGTCCTCGGGGTGTTTCTCGTTCAGGTGCAGACGATCCTGCTCACGGGTCAGCAGGCGCGCCAGCTCAGGCGAGCCGGGGTAGTGGCGCAGCTCGCCCTCGGGGTTCATGGCTCGCACCACCTCCAGATAATCCTGCAGGGCATCCGGCACATCCGTGGCCTGCCACAGGCGGGCGATGCCTTCCAGGTACTCGCCGGTGCGGCTGGCCTGGTCACCCTGCAGGTCATACAGGCCGATACCGGCATGGCTGTCGAGGTAGGCGAAGGGCGCCTCCTTGCGTGACAGCAGGCCGATCAGGCGGCTCAGCACATAGTGTTTCAGCACATCGGCATGGTTGCCGGCATGGAAGGCGTGACGGTAGTTCATCGGGCGGGCTCCTGTGGCCGTGCAGTTTAGCGTGAAAGTCGCGCAGCGACGCCCTCCTTGCTGTCCTTCTCCCTCCGGGAGAAGGTGGCGCAAAGCGCCGGATGAGGGCGGGCATGCCGTGCAGGCTTTCATCGTTCGGGGTGCCGTCGCGGCATGCCCGTTAACAGGGCCGCCGAATGGCGGCATTTGCCTTGCGCCAAATGGATCAGTAGGGTGGCCACAGTCCCACCAGGGCAAGGAGAACGGCATGTCATTGCAAGCGCTTTTGGGTATCGAACTGCCCCTGATCCAGGCCCCCATGGCCGGGGCCCAGGATCACCGCCTGGCCGTGGCAGTCAGCCAGGTCGGCGCCCTGGGCTCGTTGCCCGGCGCCATGCTGGATGCCGCCGGCTTGCGCCGTGAATTAACCGCGCTCACCGAGAAAACCGCCAAGCCCTACAACCTCAACTTCTTCTGCCATACCCCGCCACCGATCGATGCCGAACGTGAGGTGGTTTGGCGCCAGGCCCTGGCGTCCTACTACGCCGAACTGGGCATCGACTCGGCCAGTGTCGCCACTGGCCCCGGGCGCCAACCCTTTAGCGCCGAGCTGGCGGAGTTGCTGGATGAATTCCGCCCGGCGGTGGTCAGTTTTCACTTCGGCCTGCCCTCCGCTGAATTGCTGGCGCGGGTACGGGCCTGCGGGGCGAAGATCCTCAGTTCCGCCACCACGGTGGAAGAAGCACTCTGGCTCGAAGCCCAGGGCACAGACGCGATTATCGCCCAGGGCCTGGAGGCCGGCGGCCATCGCGGACACTTTCTCGACACGGACCTGAGCCGCCAGCTTGGCACCTTCGCTCTGCTGCCGCAGATGGTCCGGGCCGTACGGGTGCCGGTGATCGCCGCCGGTGGTATCGCCGATGCCGCCGGAGTGCGTGCGGCCATGGCACTGGGTGCGGCCGGGGTACAGATCGGCACGGCCTACCTGTGCTGCGATGAGGCCACCACCAGCGCCGTACACCGCGCTGCCCTGCACAGCCCGGCCGCGCAACACACCGCCCTGACCAACCTGTTTAGCGGCCGCCCGGCACGCGGCATCGTCAACCGGCTGATGCGCGAGCTGGGGCCACTCAGCTCACTTTCACCTGAGTTCCCCCTGGCCACGGCGGCCATTGCGCCCCTGCGCAGTGCGGCGGAAAGCCAGGGCAGCGGCGATTTCTCGCCGCTCTGGGCCGGGCAGAATGCCAGCGGCTGCAAGGCCATCGGCGCCCGTGAGCTGACCCGCGAGCTGGCCCAGGGTTTTGCTCCGTAGCCCGAATAAGGCGCGGCACGCGCCGCAATCCGGGCCCCACCTAATCCGCAACTCCGCCCAACGCGCTGTTATCACGCATATTGATAGTGCTGGGAGCCTCGGCTGCGGCTGCTTAGACTCAGGCCATTGCCACCGGAGGTATCCCCATGTCCGAGTCCCTGCTCAGTTCCCGCAACCTGGCCTTCGAACTCTATGAAGTGCTGGATGCGCAAGCCCTGACCCAGCGCGAGCGCTTCGCCGAGCACAACCGCGAGACCTTCGATGCGGCCATCGCCACCGCACGCGGTATCGCCGAGGAGCTGTTCGCCCCGCACAACCGCAAGAATGACGAGCACGAACCGCAGTATGTGGATGGCGCCGCGGTGCTGATCCCCGAAGTCGAGCCGGCCCTGCGCGCCTTCCATGAGGCGGGCTTTCTCAACGCCACCCGCGACTTCGAGCACGGCGGCATGCAGCTGCCCAACCTGTTGTCCCAGGCCTGCTTCGCTCACTTCCAGTCGGCCAATATCGCCACCAGCTCCTATTCGATGCTGACCATGGGCGTGGCCAATCTGATCGAAGCCTTCGGCAGCGAGGAGCAGAAAACCCGTTTCCTGCAGCCGATCATCGATGGCCGCTTCTTCGGCACCATGTGCCTGACCGAACCGCACGCGGGTTCTTCCCTGTCGGATATCCGCACCCGCGCCGAACCCCATGCCGATGGCAGCTACCGGATCAAGGGCAACAAGATCTTTATCTCCGGCGGCGACCAGCCGATCTCGGAGAACATCGTGCATATGGTGCTGGCCAAGCTGCCCGACGCACCGCCCGGGGTAAAGGGCATCAGCCTGTTTATCGTGCCCAAGTTTCTGGTCAACGAAGATGGCAGCCTGGGCAAGCGCAACGACGCCCTGCTGGCCGGCCTGTTCCACAAGATGGGCTGGCGCGGCACCACCTCCACCGCGCTGAACTTCGGCGATAACGATGACTGCGTCGGTTATCTGGTGGGCAAGCCGCACGCAGGCCTTTCCTATATGTTCCAGATGATGAACGAGGCGCGCATCGGCGTCGGCATGGGCGCGATCATGCTCGGCTACGCCGGCTACCTCTATTCCCTGGACTACGCGCGCAATCGCCCCCAGGGCCGCCAGCCCGACGGCAAGGACCCGAGCAGCCCGCAGGTGGCGATCATCGAGCACACCGATGTGCGGCGCATGCTGCTGACGCAGAAGGCCTATGTGGAGGGCGCCTTCGACCTGGGCCTGTATGCCGCCCGCCTGTTCGACGACACCCAGACCCTGGCGACCGCCGAGGAGCGCCAGAGTGCCCTGGAGCTGCTGGATCTGCTCACCCCGATCGTCAAGTCCTGGCCATCGGAGTTCTGCCTCAAGGCCAACGAGCTGGCCATCCAGATTCTCGGCGGCCACGGCTACACCCGCGAATATCCGGTGGAGCAGTACTACCGCGACAACCGCCTCAACCCCATCCACGAAGGCACCCATGGCATCCAGTCCCTCGACCTGCTCGGACGCAAGGTGTCGATCAATGGCGGCGCCGCCCTCAAGCAGCTGCTCAAGCTGATCCACGACACCTGCCAGCGCGCCAGCGAATACGACGCGCTCAGCGCCCTGCGTCAGCCCCTGGAGCAGTTGCTGGCGCGGTTGCAGAGCGTGACCCTGGCCCTGCTCGGCGACCTGATGGCCGGCAAGGTCAACCAGGGCCTGGCCAACTCGGCGCTGTACCTCAAGGTGTTCGGCCATACGGTCATCGGCTGGCGCTGGCTGGAGCAGGCGATTCGCGCCGAGCAGGGCCTGGCCCGCACGGACAACGCCGAGGAACAGGCCTTCTACCGCGGCAAGCTGCAGGCCGCCCGCTACTTCCTGACCTGGGAGGTGCCGAGCTGCCAGCACGAACTGGCCATTCTCGAAGCCCGCGACGACACCTGCCTGGCCATGCAGGGCGACTGGTTCTAGCGCCACGCCAGCCCGACCTAAGAACGCCCCGCCCCATGCGGGGCGTTTTTTTGACAGGCCTTCCGGCGCAGCGGTTAGAATCCAGGCCATGCGCCCCTTGAGACGCGCGCCCTTGCCTGCCTGGAGCCCCCTTGGACGCCACCACCATCAACAACCTGTTCCTGATCGGAGCCATGCTGGTGGCCATGAGCATTCTGGTCAGCGCCTTTGGCTCGCGCTTCGGCATCCCGATTCTGGTGATCTTCCTTGCGGTGGGCATGCTGGCCGGCACCGACGGCCCCGGTGGCATCGTCTTCGACAACTACCCCCTGGCCTATCTGGTGGGCAACCTGGCTTTGGCCATCATCCTTCTCGACGGTGGCATGCGCACCCGGGTTTCCAGCTTCCGCGTGGCCCTCTGGCCTTCACTGTCCCTGGCCACCCTGGGGGTGCTGATCACCGCCGGCCTGACCGGGGTGGCGGCGGCCTGGCTGTTCAACCTGAGCTGGCTGGAAGGCCTGCTGATCGGCGCCATCGTCGGTTCCACCGACGCCGCCGCGGTGTTTTCCCTGCTGGGCGGGCGCGGCCTTAACGAACGGGTCAGCGCCACCCTGGAGATCGAGTCCGGCAGCAACGACCCGATGGCGGTGTTTCTCACCGTCACCCTGATCGCCATCCTCGCCAGCGGCGACAACGGCCTGAGCTGGGACCTGCTGCTGCAACTGCTGCTGCAATTCGGCATCGGCGCACTGTTCGGCCTGGGTGGCGGCTGGTTGCTGCTCAATCTGGTCAACCGCATGGAACTGCCGGGCGGGCTCTATCCGCTGCTGGTGGTCAGCGGCGGCCTGATCATCTTCGCCATCACCAATGCCGTGGGCGGCAGCGGCATTCTGGCCATCTACCTGTGCGGCCTGCTGCTGGGTTACAAGCCGATCCGCTCGCGCCACGGCATCCTGCATATGCTCGACGGCCTGGCCTGGCTGGCGCAGATCGGCATGTTCCTGGTCCTCGGCCTGCTGGTCACCCCCCATGAACTGCTGCCCATCGCCCTGCCGGCACTGGGCCTGGCGCTGTGGATGATCCTGTTCGCCCGGCCACTGTCGGTGTTTATCGGCCTGCTGCCGTTTCGCGCCTTCCATGACCGCGAGCGCGGCTTTATCGCCTGGGTCGGCCTGCGCGGCGCGGTGCCGATCATTCTCGCGGTGTTTCCGCTGATGGCCGGGCTGCCCAATGCCCAGCTGTTCTTCAACCTGGCCTTCTTTATCGTGCTGGTATCGCTGCTGTTGCAGGGCACCAGCCTGCCCTGGGCGGCCAAGCTGCTGCGGGTGACCGTACCGCCGGAGCCGGCACCGGTATCTAGAGCGGGCCTGGATGTGCATCCGACCAGCCAGTGGGAGCTGTTTATCTATCGCCTGGGCGCGGAAAAATGGTGCATCGGCGCCGCCCTGCGCGAGCTGAAAATGCCCGAAGGCACCCGTATCGCCGCGCTGTTCCGCAACCGCGAGCTGCTGCACCCCTCCGGCAGTACCACCCTGGAGGCCGGCGACCTGCTCTGCGTGGTGGGCCACGAGCACGACCTGCCGGCCCTGGGCAAGCTGTTCAGCCAGGCGCCCAGCCGCGGTCAGGACCTGCGCTTCTTCGGTGACTTCGTGCTGGAGGGCGATGCCCAGCTCAGCGCCGTGGCCGCCCTCTATGGCCTCAAGCTGGAAGGCGCCGAGGGCCAGCTGCACCTGGGCCGCTTTATCGCCCACAAGATCGGTGGTGAACCAGTGATCGGCGACCAGGTCGAATGGCAGGGCCTGACCTGGACGGTCGCTGCCATGGAGGGTCACAAGATCCGCAAGGTGGGGGTCAAATTCCCCGAAGGTTCGCGCCCCGGCCCCGGCCTCTTTCTTTAGAATCTGTCTTTTCGAGCCCTATACGCCTGATCATGCCCTATTCCCTTCGCACTCTTGTGCCCCTGATGCTGCTCGCCCTGTGCCTGGCCAGCCCCCCGAGCCTGGCCGAGCAGCCCCCCGCGGCCGCCACCGTGCAGCAAAGCCTGGACAGCCTGGGCGAGCGCAAGCTGCCGGAAGCCGAGCAGCTGGCCGTCAAACAGACCCTGGAACGCACCCTGGCCTTTATCCGCGACACCGAGGCCAGCCAGCAACGCCAGGTGGAACTGCAGCAGCAGCTGGAGCAGGCACCGCGCCTGATCGGCGAAGCCCAGCGCGAACTGGAGCGACTCAAGGCCAGCCCTCGCGCGAGCCTGAGCCAGCGCCATGCCAACAGCAGCCTGGCGCAGCTGGAACAGCTGCTGGCCGAGCGCAATAACCAGCTGGGTGAATGGCAACGCCAGATCATCGAGGCCAACAGCCTGATCATCACCGCCCAGACCCGCCCCGAGCGGGCCCAGGCCGAAATCAGCGGCAACCAGACCCGCAGTCTGGAAGTGCGCAATATCCTCAAGAGCGGTCGCGAAGCGAACAAGCCCCTGAGTCCCGAGCGCCGCGACCAGCTCAATGCCGAGCTGGCCCGGCTCGACGCCCAGACCGCCTTGCGCCGCCAGGAACTGGCCGGCAACAGCCTGCTGCAGGACCTGGGCAACAGCCGCCGCAGCCTGTTCGAGGAGCGCATCCAGCGTATCGAACAGGAACTGCTGGAGCTGCAGAACCTGATCAACGACAAGCGCCGGGCCTCCTCGGAAAAAACCCTCGAAGAGCAGTCGCGCGAGGCGCAGAAACTCGGTTCCGACAGCCTGCTGGCCAACGAGAGCGGCCTCAATATCAAGCTTTCCGACTACCTGCTGCAGGCCACCGAACGCCTCAACCGCCTGACCCGGCAGAACCTGGAGACCAAGCAGAAACTCGACAGCCTGAACCAGGCCGGCCAGGCCCTGGACGAGCAGATCAGCGTGCTGCAGGGCAGCCTGCTGCTGTCGCGCATCCTCTACCAGCAGAAGCAGGCCCTGCCCAGCGTGCGCATCGACGGCAACCTGGCCGACCAGATCGCCGACCTGCGCCTGTACCAGTTCGAGCTGGCCCAGCAGCGCGAGGCCATCGGCAACGCCAGCGCCTATGTCGACCGCCTGCTGGCCGAACAGGCCAGCGACACGCCCAGCGCACAAACCCGCAGCGCCCTGCTGGAGCTGGTGACCACCCGGCGCGAGCTGATTGATCGCCTCAACCGCGAGCTCAATGCCCTGCTCAACGAGTCGATCACCCTGCAGCTCAACCAGAAGCAGCTGCACAGCACCGCCCAGGCCCTGCGCGCCACCCTCGACGAGCAGATGTTCTGGATTCCCAGCAACAAGCCCCTGGATCTGGACTGGTTCAAGGCCGTGCCGCGCCTGCTGGAGCGCCAGCTCACCGAAATGCCCTGGGGCGCCACCCTGCGCCAGCTGGGCGCCGGCCTGACCGAACGGCCGCTGCTGTTCCTGCCGCTGCTGCTGCTGATCGGCGTGCTGTTGTGGCGCCGTGGCTACCTGTACCGCAAGCTCGGCGAGCTGCATCAGGATGTCGGCCACTTCAAGCGCGACAGCCAGCTGCACACGCCCATGGCCATTCTGCTCAACCTGCTGCTGGCCCTGCCCGGCACCCTGTTCCTCGCGCTCTGCGGCTTCGCCCTGCAGATGGATGCCCGCGGGCAGAACCTCTATATGGCCGAAGCCTTCTTCCAGATGGCCCAGGCCTGGCTGGTGTTCTACACCCTGTACCGCATCCTCGCCGACGGCGGGGTGGCCGAGCTGCACTTCCGCTGGCAGCGCGACCAGGTGGCCTTTCTGCATCGCCAGACCCGGCGCCTGGGCCTGGTGGTGATGGCCCTGGTGGCGGTGGTGAGCATCGCCGAACACCAGCCGGCCAGCCTGGCCGAGGACGTGATCGGCATCAGCGTGGTGCTCACCTGCTTCGCCCTGATGGCCTGGCTGCTCAACCGCCTGCTACTCAGCGGCCCGGCCCGCGAGCATGCCTCGCCCCTGCGCCTGCTGCTCGGCCTGCTGTTTATGCTGCTGCCCCTGGCCCTGATCCTGGCCATGGCCTTCGGCTACTACTACACCGCCCTCAAACTCAGCGACCGCCTGATCAACACCCTGTACCTGCTGGCCATCTGGCTGATCGTCGAGGCCACCTTCGTCCGTGGCCTCAGCGTGGCCGCCCGGCGCCTGGCCTACCAGCGCGCCCTGAGCAAACGCCAGGCGCAGAGCAAGGAAGGCGCCGACGGCGGCGAAGCCGTGGTGGAAGAGCCGACCCTGGATATCGAACAGGTCAACCAGCAGTCCCTGCGCCTGATCCGCCTGGTCCTGCTCGGCACCTTCCTGCTCGGCCTGTACTGGGTCTGGGCCGACCTGATCTCGGTATTCACCTACCTGGACACCATCACCCTCTACGAATACAGCAGCGGCAGCGGCGAAGCCGCCAGCCTGGTGCCCATCAGCCTCAGCGACGTGCTCGGCGCCCTGATCATCGTCGGCATCACCGTAGCCCTGGCGCGCAACCTGCCCGGCCTGCTGGAGGTGCTGGTGCTGTCACGCCTGTCCCTGGCCCAGGGCAGCGCCTATGCCACCACCACCCTGCTGTCCTACCTGATCGTCTCGGTCGGTTTCGTCGTCACCCTGGCCACCCTGGGCGTCAGCTGGGACAAGCTGCAGTGGCTGGTGGCGGCCCTATCGGTGGGCCTGGGCTTCGGCCTGCAGGAGATCTTCGCCAACTTTATCTCCGGCCTGATCATCCTGTTCGAGCGCCCGGTGCGTATTGGTGATGTGGTGACCATCGGCAACCTGTCCGGCACCGTGAGCAAGATCCGCATCCGCGCCACCACCATCACCGATTTCGACCGCAAGGAAATCATCGTCCCGAACAAGACCTTTATCACCGGGCAGCTGGTCAACTGGTCACTCAACGACACCGTGACCCGCATCACCCTGAAGATCGGGGTCGGCTATGGCTCGGATCTGGACCTGGTACGCAAGCTGATGCTGCAGGCGGCCCAGGACAACCCGCGGGTGCTACGTGAGCCGAGTCCCCAGGTGTTCTTCCTGACCTTTGGCGAAAGCACCCTGGATCACGAATTGCGCATGCATGTGCGCGAACTGGGTGACCGCAACCCGGCCACCGACGAGATCAACCGCGCCATCGACCGCATGTTCCGCGAGCACGGCATCGAGATCGCCTTCCGCCAGGTGGATGTGCATGTGAAGAACCTGGACCAGATCGAACAGCCCCTGGAGCGCCGGGTGATCGCCCAGGCCGCCGCCGCTGCCGTCAGCAGCGAGCAGAACCCGCCGCCCGCCACACCGGGTAACGATCCGGCCTGATCCCGGCAACACTGCACCTTCCCCTGCCCTGCAATTCCCAGCAAAATGCTCGGAATTGCAGGAGCCCGCCTTGAAGACCCTCACCGACCTCAGCTTCGACAACCGCTTCGCCCGCCTGGGCGAGGCCTTCTCCAGCCCGGTATTGCCCGAGCCCATCGCCGAGCCGCGCCTGGTGCTGGCCAGCCCGGCAGCCATGGCCCTGCTCGACCTGGCACCGAGCGAGGCCGACAGCGAGGTGTTCGCCCAGCTGTTTGCCGGGCACAAGCTATGGAGCGAGGCCGAGCCCCGCGCCATGGTCTACTCCGGCCACCAGTTCGGCGGCTACACGCCGCGCCTGGGCGACGGCCGTGGCCTGCTGCTGGGCGAGGTGGTCAACGAGGCTGGTGAGTACTGGGACCTGCACCTGAAAGGCGCCGGGCAGACGCCCTACTCGCGCATGGGTGACGGCCGCGCGGTGCTGCGCTCATCGATCCGCGAGTTTCTCGCCAGCGAACACCTGCATGCCCTGGGCATCCCCAGCTCCCGCGCCCTGTGCGTCACATCCTCTAGCACCCCGGTCTGGCGCGAGCAGCGGGAAAGCGCCGCCATGGTCCTGCGCCTGGCCCAGAGCCACGTGCGCTTCGGCCATTTCGAGTATTTCTATTACACCCAGCAGCATGAACAGCTCCGACAACTGGCCGAGCATGTGCTGGACTGCCACTACCCCCACTGCCGAGACCAGGCGCAGCCCTATCTGGCCCTGTTCCGCGAAGTGCTGGAACGCACCGCCGGGATGATCGCCCACTGGCAGGCCTACGGTTTCTGCCATGGGGTGATGAACACCGACAATATGTCGATCCTCGGCATCACCTTCGACTTCGGCCCCTACGCCTTTCTCGACGACTTCGACGCCCGGCATATCTGCAACCACTCCGACGACAGCGGCCGCTACAGCTTCAGCAATCAGGTGCCCATCGCCCACTGGAACCTGGCCGCCCTGGCCCAGGCGCTGACGCCCCTGATCGAAGTCGACGCCCTGCGTGCAACCCTGGAGCTGTTTCTGCCGCTGTATCAGGCCCACTACCTGGACCTGATGCGCCAACGCCTGGGTCTGCAGCGCGCCGATGAGCATGACGAGGCCCTGGTACAGCGCCTGCTGCAGCTGATGCAGGGCAGCGCGGTGGATTACAGCCTGTTCTTCCGCGAACTCGGTGACAGCACCGCCGAGCCGGCCCTGGCGCGCCTTCGCGAGGACTTCGTCGATCTGGCCGGCTTCGATGCCTGGGCAACCGACTACCTCCAACGGACTGTGAGCGAGGGCGGTTCGCAGGACGAGCGACGCCGCCGAATGCACGCCGTCAATCCCAGGTACATCCTGCGCAACTACCTGGCTCAGCAGGTGATCGAGGCGGCCGAACAGGGTGACTATGGCCCGGTGCGCGAGCTGCATCAGGTGCTGTCGCAGCCCTTCGACGAGCAGCCTGGCTTCGAGCGCTACGCCCAGCGCCCGCCGGAATGGGGCAAGCACCTGGAGATCAGCTGCTCATCCTGAGCCACCCATACGGGGGAGTTACGCCAGCCCACCCTCTACCTAGAATCACCGCGCCTGCAGGCTGTTGAAAAACGTCGACGAGGCAGCCAGCGCAAGGCAAAAACAGGCGAAAAAGCGCAGTTTACGAGTGGTAAATGAGCATTTTGAGCCTGTTTTTAACGCCACGATGGCAACGCAGGTAGTTTTTCAACGGCCTGCTACGGGGATCGCAGTGGTTGTCATGCAGGGTCCCATTACCGATAACAATAATGAGGACACCCATGAAACACTCACTACTCGCGCTATTCGGCGGCCTGCTGCTGAGTTTCTCAGCAGCCAGCAACGCCACCACCAAACACCCGGTCGTACTGGTACCCGGCATCTTTGCCTTCGACAATATCGCCATGATCGATTACTGGTACCAGATTCCGGCCGAGCTGCAATCCCAGGGCGTCAAGGTCTATATCCCCAAGATCAATGCCTTCGACAGCTCCGTCAAACGTGGCAACCAGCTGATTGCGCAGCTCGAGGGCTACAAGGCCGCCTCCAACGGCACCATTCAGAAATTCAACCTAATGGCCCATAGCCAGGGCGGCATGACCTCCCGCTATGTGATGAACGTGCGCCCTGATCTGGTCGCCTCAGTCACCACCATGGCCACCCCGCACACCGGCTCGCCCCTGGCCGACATCACCACCGGCATCGCCCCGCCGGGCACCCTGCAGGGCGTGAGCTTTGCGGTATTCGCCAATGCCGTGGGCAACCTGGTGAATATCCTCTCCGGCAACTCGGCCAGCCAGTCGAACATCAACGCCATGCTCAGCGAGTTCACCAAACCCGGTGCCGCAGCCTTCAATGCCACCTATCCTCGTGGCCTGCCGAGCACCACCTGCGGCGCCGGCCCAAGCAGCGTCACCATCCCGCGCAACAACGTCAACCACAGCGTGCGCCTGTACTCCTGGGGTGGCAATGGCCCGCTGACCCACGTTCTCGATCCCTCCGACGCCCTGTTCGGTATCACCAGCCTGGCCTTTATCGGCCAGGGCGAGCAGGGTAACGATGGCGTCACCGGGGTCTGCGCCAACCACTTTGGCCAGGTGATCAACGACCGTTATTTCATGAACCACCTGGATATCAACAATCAGGTGTTCGGTCTGGTGTCCTGGTTTGAAACCAACCCCAAGACCCTGTTCCGCAACCATGCCACGCGCCTGAAAAACGCCGGCCTCTGATAGGTTGCTGAAAAACCGCTGCCCAGGCCTGCCTGGGCAGCGGCATTCTTGTAGGGTGCAGCATGCTGCAACTGGGCCACGCCCCTGCTTTGCCAACTGCCATAGGCCATCGCATTCGTGATCAAGACTCGTCATCTACTGTTGCTCGCCGCTCTGTGCCTGAGTGGCAGCCTCGCTATCGTTTGGCTGCTGACGCCCACAACGGGCTCGCCGCCCACCGCCGCCCAGAGCAGCGCCGAGATCGCTCCCGACGATACCCAGCAGGCCCGCGATACCAACCTGCAGATTCAACAGCAACAGATCGACCGCCTGCCGCCATTACCTCCACTTCCCCGCTCCCTGCGCGACACCCAGCACAATGTGCGCTTGCACAGCGATGCCCAGGGCAACCTGATACTCAGCGCCGATATCCTGCACCTGTTCGAGTTCTACCTTACGGCCCTGTCCGAGGAATCCCTGGAGGTCTGTCTCAATCGCATCAGCCGGGACCTCGCCGCCCAACTGCAAGGCGCTGCCCTGGAACAGGCCCGCGACCTGCTCAGGCGCTACCTGGACTTCAAGATTGCCCTGGGTGATCTGCATAACCTTCCGGCCATCATGGACAGCCAGGGGCGCTACGCGCTGGATGCCATCCAGCTGCGTCAGCAGCAAGTGCGGGCGCTGCGCCAGCAACACTTTTCCAGCAGCGAATACCCGGTGTTTTTCCAGGAGCAGGACGATTACGACGCTTTTATGCAGCAGCAGCTGCAACTGGCCGAGGATCAGACGCTGGATGCAGGCCAACGCCAGGAGGCCATTGCCCAGCTCGAACAACAACTGCCCGAGTCCATCCGCCAGGCCCGCGAGGAGGCCACCCGGGAAACTCGCCTGTATGAGCAGGTCGAACGAATGAAGCAACAAGGTGCCAGCGCAGAACAGTTATTCCAGCTGCGCGCCCAGGTACTCGGCCATGAAGCCGCTACGGCCCTGGCGCAACTGGATGAGCAGCATGCGCAATGGAACAAGCGCTTGGCCAGCTATGAACAGGAACGCGCCGCCATCGAGCAGTCAGGCCTGAGCCCGCAGGATAAGCAATCGGCAGTCGCCAGCCTGATCGAACAACGCTTCCAGCCGGACGAACGCCCGCAAGTAGAGGCACTGGAGCTATATCGCTAACGCCCTGCGACATCCAGCCCCCGTGAACTGACAACCTCCAGGCTGGATCGTCCTATGCCCGGCCCACACCAACACCCAACGCCCGGGCGCGCAGTGGAGATCATGCGCCCGCGGCAAAGCGATCCGCACAGCCTTATCTATTAAATCGAAAAAGCATATAAACCTTCTCAAACATTCTTAGACTATCTAAGCAGCAGGCTTTATCTTCCCTGCCTTGCGTGGCCGCCCGGCATAAGAGCGGCCCGATACCTCACACGAGATTCGTACGCCAAGGCGCTCTATGTTCTGGGACACCCTGCCCCTCCCCCTGCTGTTCGTTGCCGCCCTGCTGATCTGGGTGCTGTATGCCTTTGTGCGCGAGAAGTGGAGCCCGGATATAGTCGCCGCCATCGCCGTGGCGGCGCTGCTGGTCAGCCAATTGCTGACCCCGGCCGAGGTGCTCAGCGTGCTGAGCAACTCGGCGCCGGTGACCATCGCCTGTATGTTCGTGCTGTCTGCCGCGCTGGAGCGCACCGGCTGCATTGACGCCCTGGGCAACTGGCTGGGTGATCTGGTCGGCACCAGCCCGATCCGCGTGCTCACCGGCCTGACCATCACCGCCCTGGTGATTTCCGCCTGCCTGAACAACACCCCGGTGGTGGCCATCCTCACCCCGGTGGCCATCGCCCTGGCCCGGCGCGCCGGCACCCTGCCGTCCAAGCTGCTGATTCCGCTGTCCTACGCCACCATTCTCGGCGGCACCCTGACCATGATCGGCACCTCGACCAACATCCTGGTCGACGGCGTGGCACGCAAGGCGGGCCTGGCGCCCTTCGGCATCTTCGAGATCACCGGCGCCGGGCTGATCCTGGCCAGCGTCGGCATGCTCTACCTGCTGACCATCGGTCGCCACCTGTTGCCCAACCGCGAAACCCTGTCCAAGCAACTGCGCCCGGATCTGGACCGCACCTTTATGACCGAGTTGCTGGTGCCCCACGACTCGCCGGTAATCGGCAAGACCCTGCACGAGGCCAACCTCAATGGCGGCAGCGGCCTGCAGGTGCTCAAGCTGTTCCGCGAGGATGCCGAACTGACCGAGCCGGCCGCCGAGACCCTGCTGGCCAGCGGTGATCGCCTGGTGCTGCACGGCCAGGTCAAGAATGTGGTGGAGCTGCGCGAAAGCGGCCACCTGGTGTTCAACCGCAGCGACGCCTTCGAAACCATCAGCAGCCACGACGTGGTGCTGGCCGAGGCCATAGTCGGGCGCAACTCGCGCTACAGCCACCGCCCCATGCGCGACCTCGACCTGACCGCGCGCTATGGCATCGCCGTGCTCGCCGTGCACCGCCAGGACGAGAATATCCAGGGCAACCTGGATGACTTCGAGCTGCAGTTCGGCGACGTGATGCTGGTGGAAGGCACCCCGGCGCAGATCAAGCGCTTTGCCGACAACGGCGAGCTGATCAGCCTCAACGCCGTGCAGGAGCGCGCCTTCCGCCGCGACAAGGCGCCGATTGCGATCATCGCCACCCTGGCGGTGATGATCCTCGCCGCCTTCGGTCTGATGCCCATCGAAGGCCTGGCCATTATCGGCGCGGTGACCGTACTGGCCACCCGCTGCCTGGATGTGGAGGACGCCTACAAGGCGGTGGACTGGAAGATTCTCAGCCTGATCTTCGGCATGCTGGCCATCAGCATCGCCATGGACAAGGTCGGCCTGGTGCGCCTGCTGGTGGAAAACATCATGGGCTGGCTGCCCTGGGCCGGGCCGCTGCTGATGCTGAGCCTGATCTACCTGCTGACCTCGGTGCTCACCGAGATGCTGTCGAACAACGCCGTGGCGGTGCTGGTCACCCCCATCGCCATCGGCCTGGCCCAACATATGGGCGTCGACCCGCGGGCCTTCGTGGTGGCGGTGATGTTCGCCGCCAGCGCCAGCTTCGCCACCCCCATCGGCTACCAGACCAACACCTTCGTTTACAACGCCGGCGGCTACCGCTTTACCGATTTCATGAAGGTGGGCATTCCGCTCAATCTGCTGTTGTGGGTCGTGGCCAGCTTTGTCATCCCCTGGTTCTGGCCGCTGGTCCCGGTCTGAGCCCTCATAATCCGCTCCGGCTTGTCCTGGGTCATTGACCCGGCGGTCGGCTTTTCCCATGCTGCGTGTCTTTCCATCTGCCTGAAGGAACGCCGCATGAAACTGGAAACCCTGGCCATCCACGCCGGCTACAGCCCCGACCCGACCACCAAGGCGGTGGCGGTGCCAATCTACCAGACCACCTCCTACGCCTTCGACGACACCCAGCACGGCGCCGACCTGTTCGACCTCAAGGTCGCCGGCAATATCTATACGCGGATCATGAACCCCACCACCGACGTGCTGGAAAAGCGCGTGACGGCCCTGGAAGGCGGCGTCGGCGCCCTGGCCGTGGCCTCGGGCATGGCGGCCATCACCTACGCGATCCAGACCATCGCCGAGGTGGGCGACAATATCGTCTCGGTGGCCAAGCTGTATGGCGGCACCTACAACCTGTTCGCCCACACCCTGCCGCGCCAGGGCATCGAGGTACGCTTCGCCGCCCATGACGATATCGCCGCCCTGGAAGCCCTGATCGACGACAAGACCAAGGCGGTGTTCTGCGAATCGATCGGCAATCCGGCCGGCAATATCATCGACCTCAAGGCCCTGGCCGACGCGGCCCATCGACATGGCGTGCCGCTGATCGTCGACAACACCGTGGCCACGCCGATGCTCTGCCGGCCCTTCGAGCACGGCGCCGATATCGTGGTGCACTCGCTGACCAAATATATGGGCGGCCACGGCACCAGCATCGGCGGCATCGTGGTCGACTCCGGGCAATTTCCCTGGGCGCAGCACAAGCAGCGCTTCGCCCTGCTCAACACCCCGGATCAGTCCTACCATGGCGTGACCTATACCGAGGCCTTCGGCCCGGCCGCCTTTATCGGCCGCTGCCGGGTGGTGCCGCTGCGCAATATGGGTGCGGCGATTTCACCCTTTAATGCCTTCCTGATTCTGCAGGGTTTGGAAACCCTGGCCCTGCGCATGGAGCGCCACTGCGAGAACGCCCTCAAGGTGGCCAGTTTTCTGCAGGACCATCCCCAGGTGGCCTGGGTCAAATACGCCGGCCTGCCGGATCACCCCGAGCATGCCCTGGCGCAACGCTATTGTGGCGGCAAGCCGGCCTCGATCCTCTCCTTCGGCATTGTCGGCGGCTTTGACGCCGGGGCGCGCTTTATCGATGCGCTGAAGCTGGTGGTGCGCCTGGTCAATATCGGCGACGCCAAGTCCCTGGCCTGCCACCCGGCCTCCACCACCCACCGCCAGCTCAACGACGAGGAACTGGCCAAGGCCGGCGTGCCGCGCGACATGATCCGGCTGTCCATCGGCATCGAGCATAGCGAGGATATCCTTGCCGATCTGGCCCAAGCTTTAGAAGCAGCCAAGGATTAATCACCCTTGATATAAGGCTAAACCGGCTCCAGATAGGGATTACCCCTTCTGGAGCCCGCCATGACCGACCCTCTGCTGATTCCCTGCCCCCAGTGCAACGGCCTTAACCGTATCCCTGCCGCCCGCCTGCAAGACAGCCCACGCTGCGGCCGCTGCAAGGCCGAAGTGCTGCCCGGTAAGCCCTTCGAGCTGACCCAGGCCAGCTTCGTCGCACAGAACCGCGGCGACCTGCCGCTGCTGATCGATATCTGGGCCAGCTGGTGCGGCCCATGCCGCAGCTTTGCCCCCATCTACGAGCAGGCCGCCGCACAGCTGCAGGGCCGCTGTCGCCTGGCCAAGCTGGACAGCGAAGCCAACCCGCAACTGGCCGGGGAAATGGGCATCCGCTCGATTCCCAGCCTGATCCTGCTCAAGGGCGGCGTCGAGGTGGCCCGGCAGAGCGGCGCCCTGCCGCTGCCGCAACTATTGGGCTGGTTGCGCCAGCAGGGCATCTGAGCGGATCGGTCAATGCCGGGTGGCCGGCGCCGTCATTAACCGGGGCCGGACTAACCTTTAGGCTGGCTTGACCCCTAGCCCCGGAGCCAGACAATGCCCCTGCCCGTCGAACTGATCCGCCAACTGACCGAAGAACAGATCGCCTTCGTCAAACGCACAGGCCTCAAGGCCGAGTTGCTGGAGCCCGGCCATGTGCGCCTGTGCATGCCGCTGGCCGGCAACCAGAACCATATCGGCAGCATGTATGCCGGCGCCCTGTTCACCCTGGCGGAAATTCCCGGCGGCGCACTGTTTCTCACCAGCTTCGATGCCCAGCGCTTCTACCCCATCGTCAAGGAGATGAACCTGCGCTTTCGCCGCCCCGCCACCGGCGATATCCGGGTCGAGGCACGCCTGAATGTGGCCGAAGTCATGCGTTTGCAAAAACAGGTCACAGAGCAGGGTAAAGCGGAGTATGTTTTACAGTTGCAGCTGACCGACGACAGTGGTGAAGTAGTGGCTGAAAGTCACGGGTTGTACCAATTACGCGCACGCTGACGCGCAGACTTGCCTTGGGTCAATTTCCCGGCCAGGCCTTGCCGTCACAATAAAATTGCCGACATGGATCGGCAGGAGAACGCCGCCCATGCCCAGTCACATCCTTATCGCCCACGACCTGCGCGACACTGCCGATATCGCCCTGTGCCGCGCCACCCAACTGGCCAAGCAGCACAATGCCAAGCTGACCATGCTGCACGTGCTCGACCCGAGCAAGAGCAGCCAGGAGCATGAGCAGGCCAAGCAGGCCCTGGATCGCAGCCTGACCCAGTACGCCCCGAGCGGCACCGACCTGGTGGTGCGCAGCGGGCAGAAACCCTCGGAAGTGGTGCTGCAGGTGCTCGATGAACTGGGCTGCGACCTGCTGGTGCTGGGCGCCCATCACCAGCGCCACGACTTCTTCTCCGGCACCAGCCTGGACCGCATTGCGCGCAACTGCCCGGTGCCCCTGCTGCTGGTGGCGCGCAACAACTTCCAGCCCTACCAGCGCGCCCTGTCGGCCATCGACTTCTCCCTCTGTGCCTGCAGCGCCCTGGGCCAGGCCTACCGCCTGCTACCGGCCGATGCCAGCCTGCACGCCCTGCATGTATTCGTGCCGGACAAGGGCACCAGCGCCCAGGTCCAGGCCCAACTGGCCACCCAGACGGCGCTGATTGACCAGCTGATCAAGGATGAACAACAGAACCTGCCGGCCGAAGGCCCGACCCTGAGTCACTCCATCGAGCAGGGCGGCATCCTCAACAGCCTGCAGAGCAAGCTGCGCGCCGACCATGTCGAGCTGCTGGTACTCGGCAGCCATGGCCGCAGCGCCTTCTCCCAGGCATTGCTCGGCAGCCTGGCACAGCACTTCCTGCACCGCGCGCCGTGCGACGTCTTCGTGGTGCGCTAACCGCCAGCCGACCCTTCACACTAAAAAAGCTGCCTAGGCAGCTTTTTTAGTGGCTGAAAATCGACCGCGCTCAGGCGTTATCCAACAGATCATGCAGCTCGACAAACTGCTGGGTCAGCTTGTGGCTGCGATCCAGATGGATCAGCGGCATGCAGGCCTGGTGCGACTCACGCATCTTCACCGAACTCATCAGGTTGACCGGCAACACCGGCAGGCCTTCGGCAATCAGTTCATCGAGCAACTGCTGGGGCAGGGTCGCACGCGGCTGGAACTGGTTGACCACGATGCCCTCGACCTCCAGGCCTTCGTTGTGATCTTCCTTGAGTTCTTCGATCTCGCGCAGCAGACCATACAGCGCCTGACGGGAAAAACTGTCGCAATCGAAGGGAATTAGCACGCGGTCAGCGGCGATCAATGCGGAAACCGTATAAAAATTCAGGGCCGGCGGGGTATCCAGATAGATCCGCTCATAATCCTCGCCCAACTCCTCCAGCAGTTTGCGCAGCTTGTTGATCTTGTGCTTCTGCTCAAGCTTGGGCTGCAAGTCAGCCAGCTCGGCAGTGGCGGTGACCACATGCAGGTTGTCGAAGGGGGTTTCGTAGATATCCACGCTGCCCTTCTTGCCAAAAGGCCCCGACGACAGGGTGCCCTTAAAGAACTCGGCGATGCCCATGGGAATATCGTCGCCGGCCAGGCCGGTGAGGTAATGGGTGGAGTTGGCCTGGGTGTCCAGGTCCACCAGCAGGGTGCGATAGCCCTGGGAGGCACTGACCGCTGCCAGGTTGCAGGCGATGCTGGACTTACCCACCCCGCCCTTCTGATTGAAGATCACGCGCCGCATGGAACAATCCCCCTAACCCAAATAAGCCCCGAAGTGGTTGTGGATTCTATGCAAACTGCATGACAAGAGGGAGATTTTCGGCAAAAGCGCCATAAAACGGCCCAATAAACTTGTGTTACAAGATTTGCCTAGCCCCGCCCATGACGGGATAATGCCGGCACCTCGCCATACCCACGGCCGCCAGCTGGCCGCACGGGTCTGGCCGCAGCCGACATGGACGCCCTCCGGGGCCGGAAAGAGCCTTCCGCGTGACCGACTTCAGGATCGAACAATGGCGTGCCTGGGCCCCTGGCCTGGACAGCACGGCTGACTGGTGCGCCTGGCACCAGGC
>Ga0209207_1000275_pt1 | contig 35641 bp, 36 predicted proteins | sample SaghotsprinmetaG_FD_184140 | JGI IMG/M metagenome (GOLD analysis project Ga0209207, IMG submission 184140) | Hot spring microbial communities from South Africa to study Microbial Dark Matter (Phase II) - Sagole hot spring metaG (SPAdes) (version 3) | ecosystem: Environmental > Aquatic > Thermal...
TTGAACCGGGGAAACCGTGCCCACGCTCCCACATCGCCACAAAGGCCGCTTCAACGATTCTAAGAACCTGCTGCAATACATGGATAATGGATATGGGGACGCTTAAGTTCAGGAAATTCTAACTTCGCCGCTGCCAGTGATTGGCACTGAATGATTGGCACTGGCTGAAGAAAGTCGGTCGCTTCGCCTCTGCGGGGATTCTGCGGGGATAATGTACTCTCGATCAATACTGCAAGCATTGATCGGACACTTACGAGGGCGTGCCCAATCCTTTCGCTCGGCAAGGGCGTGGTTATAGACCTTCCGGCAAATTTCTAGCCAGTCTTCTATAACCGCTGCCTGTTCAAGCGTCGGAGCAAGTTTGTACTCGTAGGTGAGGTTTAGCATAGTCACCCCCTCCCCCCCAGCAGATGACCGATCCCAGGGTAGAATACGGAAGACGTAACTCCTTGGGATGTCATGAGCGAAGCGATCGTCGTCCTTGTCCTCTATGCCGCGATCGGCGGTTTCTATCTGCTGGTTCTGCCTGCCCTGACGATGGTCTACCTGAAGGGACGCTGGTATGTGGCCAGTTCGATCGAACGGGTCCTAATGTATTTCCTCGTCTTTCTGTGCTTTCCGGGCCTGCTGCTGCTCAGCCCCTTCGTGAACCTACGCCCCGCCCGCCGGGAAATTGGCGCTTAACCCCTCCCATGCGACGCATTGACGCGATCGGGATCACCTTTGGCATCTTTGTGGCAGGGGGTATCCTCTACTTGATCCTACAAGCCACGGGTCTCGACAGTATCCAGGCTGGCATTTGGACCCAAGCTGTTTTAGTCACAGGTCTGCTGGGTTGGCTCGGCACCTACCTATTTCGTGTCTTCACCCAACAGATGACCTACAATCAGCAACGCAAAAACTACGAAGATGCCGTTTTACAAAAACGCCTGGAAGAACTCACCCCAGAGGAACTTGCTGCCCTGGAAGCCCAACTGCAAGCCGAAGAGCAGCCGGAAGAAACGACCTAACCTGTGCTTCGCCTCCAATATCTAAAATTCCAAATCCCAAATCCCAAATCCCAAATCCCAAAATCGCCCACCGCGATCCGCCGAAGGCATCGCGAAGCTATCGCACCCAACCATGACCGCCATTTCCCAACGGTTTGCCACCCTACGGCAACAACACCAGTGTGCCCTCATCCCCTTCATCACGGCGGGGGACCCGGATCTTGATACCACCGCCCAAGCCCTGCAACGGCTCGATCGTCACGGGGCCGACATCATCGAACTGGGGGTGCCCTACTCAGACCCGTTGGCCGATGGTCCAGTCATCCAAGCCGCAGCCACCCGCGCCCTCCAACGGGGGACTCGCCTGGAAGACGTGCTGACGGTGGTCAAAACGGTCCAACCGACGCTGACAGCCCCGATCGTCCTCTTCACCTACTACAACCCCATCCTGCATCGGGGCATCGAACCCTTTTTGACCCAAGCGGCCCAAGCGGGGGTGGCGGGTCTCGTGATTCCCGACCTGCCGGTGGAGGAAGCGGAACCCGTCCTGCAAGTCGCCCAAACCCTGGGGTTGGAGATCATCCTGCTGGTTGCACCCACCAGTCCCCTAAGCCGCATTCAAACGATCGCCGCGAAATCCCACGGCTTTATCTATTTAGTGAGTGTGACGGGGGTAACCGGGATGCGATCGGGTTTGCAAACCCACGTGAAGGATTTAATTCAAACCCTGCGCCAAACCACCGATAAGCCGATCGGTGTCGGCTTTGGGATCTCTCAACCCGAACACGCCCAACAGGTCCGCGACTGGGGTGCGGATGCGGTGATTGTGGGCAGTGCCTTTGTTCAACGACTGGCCACAGGAACACCCGCCGAGGGCCTAGACGCGATCGCGGACTTTTGCCAACGGTTGAAGGCGGCGATCGCGTAGCGTCGCCGCAGGAGAATCGTCTAATTCCGCCGGGAGCGGTTGCAACCACCCCAGTTGGGCCTCGAATAGACCGATCTCACCCACCACTTGCACATCCGCCAGAGGTAAGGTTTGACCATCGGGGCCGTGGAGGGTTTTGAACCGTTGGATCGTGCCCGTTTTGCCGTGGCGCTGACTGCCGGGGCACTGAATCCTTACCCGATCGCCCATTGCCAGTACCATTGTCTTAACCCTATTGTCTTAACCCTATTGTCTTAACCCTATTGCCTTGATACGATCGCCTCAATAAGTACTAAAGTACTGTTTCAAGTATAGCGTTACTGTAGGGTTGCAGATCGGGGCTAAGCTCCTGCGACAGAGAGCTTCTCAGGATGACCGGGACTAATCCGTTTGAGCTTGCCGCGCTAGTTGGGTAATTTTCCTGAAAGGTGTTATCGCAGGTCGTAAATCTGCTAGGGTGATAGCAGGAGTCAATGATCAGGGATTTGGGTAAACCGCTAGTCGCCCTACAGTCCGGTACCCAGGCTACCAATCCACTGACCATGCTTGGCTGATGTGAGAGGGTATAAGGCAATGAAGCAATTTCAGCCGATTGGCTATGGAGTCGCGATCGCGGCAGCACTCATGGCGGCAATCACAGCCCGTCAGTTGCTTTACCAGGAAGCCCAGGTGCGCGAGATGGCCGAATCCGCACCCCAGCAGCAAACCCCTAGTCCACGCCAGTTAGATCCAGAACTGAACGGCGCGCTCAACCCAGCGGCCCCATTGCCGTCTACGCTAACCCACCGACCAACCGCCAGTCCCCTGCTCCGTTCTTCCTTGGCCACGGCCCCCCCGCCTGTACCCGAAGTCATACCGAATATGGCCTCTCTGCCGCCAGTACCCGTTCCGATGGCGGCCCCGCTGGTGAGTGGCGCTCCTCCCCGCTCAGCCCGTCCGCCGATCGATTTGTCCGATACCCATCAACTTTTCTTGGATCAAGGGACGGCCCCTCCCGAACCGATCCCAAGCAATATCCCCGCTGGCCGTGGGACTGGCCCCCAGGTGCGGATTCAGCGCCGAGGCGAACCCACCCCCCTGGATGGAGCACTGCAAGCGCAAGCCCAATGGGCACCGCTCTATATCGACCCGATTCCAGCGCCAACGGTCACGCATCGCCGCCCTCGCTACTATCCCAGTTTTAATGCCCTGACCCCCTCTGGGTTTGGAGCTAACCAGGGGGACGTGTTCATGGGCGCCTCACTCATTAATCGAGAAGTGGGATTGGCGGTGCTGGGGCCAGGGGCCGTGGCGCGATCGGATAGCGGCAAGGCCGGGGGATCAGCCGCGATCGGCTTTGGTCTAGGGGATTCACAAAAATTCCTGGGCCTGGAGAGTACCTATAACATTATTTCCCTGACGCCCTCCCGCTTTGCCGACAATGGCAGCTTTGACTTCAAGGTCCACCGCCGCCTGGGTCGCCAAACCTCGATCGCCGTGGGTTGGGAGAATGCCATTAACTACGGTCCTGAAGCCGGGGGCACCGACTCGTCTGTCTACGGATCGGTCAGTACCGTAATTCCCCTACGGCCCAACAATCCGAACAACCCGATGTTGCTAGGGATGTCTGCCGGGGTGGGCGGTGGACGCTTCCGCACCATCCAGGATCAGATTGACGGCAAGGACAGTGTGGGGGTCTTTGGCAGCGTGGGTCTCCAGGTTCTCCCCAACGCCTCCGTGATTACGGAGTGGTCTGGGTCCAGCCTTAATCTAGGGGTTTCCTATGTGCCCTTCCGCAGTATCCCCTTCTTTCTATCGGGGACCGCGATCGATGTGGCCAACAGTACGGGCTTTGGCACCCGCTATGCCGTGGGTGGCAGCCTAGGGTTTAACTTTCGCTAGTCGCCCGATCGTCGCCCGATCGTCGCCGTTGCCTTTTGGCTGGGGCATCCCCCCAGGAAAGGCACGATCACCTGAAATTCTGTAAACCTCAATCTGTAAACCTCAACCTGACGGAGTGCAACGATGGTCCCGATTTTTGGCACCCCTGGTCCCGATAGTCTTCAGGCAACCCGGTTCAACCCCGTGGATGAGTCGGGCAATGATGTCTATGGCCTGGATGGGGATGATACCCTGCGGGGAGGACCGGGCCAGGATCGCCTGCTGGGGGGACGGGGCAATGACTTCATTGTGGGCAGTGGCAATGACAGCCTCTATGGGGGGCGGGGCAACGATACGCTGCTGGCCAGTGACGATGCGGGCTTGGATTTCCTCTATGGCGATCGCGATGATGATGTCCTGATTGGGTCGCGCTTTGGCGGCACCCTCATGTTTGGTGGTAAGGGCAACGACACTCTCTACGGTGTCCCTGATTCTATGACGGGAGAATTGATGTTTGGGGACCTGGGGGATGATGTGATTTATTCCGAAGGGCAAAGTACCCTGGTCGGGGGCGGTGGTGCGACGACACCCAATGTCAACGATGGCAATGACACGCTGGTGGGGGGATTTGGCGACCAATTGCTGATTGGGGGAACCGGGGATGACACGTACCTCTTCCAACCCGCTGTCCGAAAACAGATCGCGGGCCGCTGGGTGACGGAAGGCGGCTATGGGGGACGGGATGTTATTCGCGGGTTTGCCGCTGGCCCCAATGCCGGTGATACGATCCGATTAAATGGTCTTCAGGGAGGGGATGTGGTCCGCCTGGAAGACACGCCAGGAACCGGTGTAACCATTAGAGTCCAAGGGTCGGTCACGAATACAATTGTGGTGGAGGATGTCGCGCTGGGTAGCCTGATCGCACCAGATAGTAATGATCTTTTTGTGAATGGGGGCATCGTGAATCAGAACACCGGCAATCTCAGTGGTAACACCTTAACGTTTACCGTTTGATTGAGCCATCGGTAAGCGTTCGCCAGGAGTCAAGCGTATTCCAAGCTATTTATTCAAAGTTATCAATGGTCAATCCAATTGAATGATCAATTTCATTTCAGTCCATCCAACACATCGAACGAGTCGGGGAGGTGAATCATGCAAGGATATACACATTTGGGCTACGGCATCGGGATCGCCTTGCTCGGTGGAGTGGCGATCGCGGGGTTAGCCCATCCGGCCCAAGCGGGACCCTCTAAAGTGCCGATGGACTCTGCCGGGATCGGGATTTCCAACATCATCAATCGGGGCGGTATTTTGAACAATGCCGAGGGGTTTGGGCCTGCGCCCACCCAACGTCAGCAAGGCATTAACGAAAACATTAATAACCTGATTCAGCCCGATCGTGCCCCCTTTGGCCGTACAGTCTACTTTGGGTGGGAAGGTCCGCAGCGGGTGTCACCGAGTGGTCAAATTGAGGGATTTGGCCTTAATCCCAGGGGGGGGATGAGAGCGGGTAGTGCTACCAATGAGACGGTGATCACCGCCCAAGATGTGCTCAGCGGGTTTACCCGGCAAGCCGCGCGAACCCCGATCACCCCGGAGGTTGCCGCTCTCTTTATCGGCAATGTTGGCAATCTGCCCCCTAACTTTGCTCAACAGTTAGTTACCCCAGTGGTGGTGGCTAGTGTGCCGACTCCCCCTCCCACTTGGGTGGACACAGACACAGTGATCGCCTCGGCTGATCGCCTGACTACGACCATCACCGGTCTAGTTGCGCCCGATCGTCGGCTGACGATCGCCGACGTGAACCAAGGGATTGCGGCCTATAACCAACTCATCACCGTGATGTCCCTCCAGGACCCGACCCAGTTGGAGAATTTTCCCCACCTGAACTCGGTGGGGGTTGTCCTAGCGGCTTTGCGGGCAACGGCCTCCTAGACCCTGCCCCTTGCTCCCCGCAGCCGAACCGCCCGTATCCGAAACCGCCTCTACCGCCTAGAATAGGAAAGCATTGCCGCTGAGGGGGGAACTTGTGAGCGCACACACCTATCAGGCCCAAATTTACGTCACCCTGCGTCCATCCGTCCTTGATCCAGCGGGAACGGCGGTGCAGTCGGGGCTGCACCATTTGGGCTACACCAGCGTAGCCGGGGTTCGCATTGGGAAATACATTGAACTGACCCTGGAGGCAGAAACCCTGGAGCAGGCCCAGCGCGACCTGGATCATATGTGCGATCAACTCCTCGCCAATCCCGTGATTGAGAACTATCGGTTTGAGCTATCCCCCCTCAGCCCGGTGGGTGCAGCCAGTGGAGGGTAACCGATGAACTTTGGTGTATTGGTATTTCCGGGTTCCAACTGCGATCGCGATGTCACCTGGGTGACCCAAGGGTTATTACAGCAACCCACGCGGCTCATCTGGCATGAGGACACGGACCTGAGTGGGCTGGATGTGGTCATCATCCCCGGCGGGTTTAGCTATGGGGATTACCTCCGTTGCGGGGCGATCGCCCGGTTTTCCCCGGTAATGCGAGCCGTGGTCGAATTTGCCCAACGGGGGGGCTGGGTGTTGGGGATCTGTAACGGGTTGCAGATCTTGACCGAGGTGGGCCTGTTGCCCGGTGCCCTCACCCGCAATCGGGATCGGCACTTTATCTGCGATCGGGTTCATCTCCGCGTGGAAGGCGGTCATCGGGTTTGGACCCAGGGCTATGGGCACCATGCCGTGATCACCCTCCCGATCGCCCACGGCGAGGGCCATTATTACGCTACGGCGGATGAACTGCGTGCCTTGGAGGATCACGAACAGGTGCTCTTCCGCTATTGCACGGCGATGGGCGACCTCACTGCCGAGGCTAACCCCAATGGGTCCCGTCACAATATTGCCGGGATTTGCAACCGCCAAGGCAATGTTTTGGGGATGATGCCCCACCCGGAGCGGGCCGCAGATGCCCAGCTAGGGGGTACGGATGGCTTGGTTCTCTTCCAAAGCTTGTTGCAGGCGAAACCGGTAGTGGCCGTGGGTTAAGGGGGCCTTATGGGGCTGGTGGGTGAATTCAACCTTCAAAATTCAAAGTTTAAAAAATGAAATTCAAAACGATCAACCACGAGATGGGCAGGTTTATGAAGGGTATTGGTTACGAGGCAAGGCTTGAGGGTAACCCGCCCCTACCCTTCAATCATTAAACCTCAAACCTATTGGTGGCAGGTAGGATGCCTACCCGACAGGGGATGGATTGGTAGTTAGACGGGAAGGCGATCGATATCGCGGTTGCTGCCAATGACGACCATAATCTGACCCTTGACGAGTTTTTTCTGGGGTTGGGGGTTGATCTGGAATTTTTGATCGGCCCCGATCGCGAGGACGCTGATGCCATAGTTACGCCGGAGATCGAGATCGGCCAGCGTTTTATTGTCAAAGCGTTCGGGAACAACAACCTCGACGATGCTGTTATCGGGATCAAGCTCGAAGCGATCGAGGATGCGGGGTTTGGTTAGGGCACGGGCCAACTGACAGCCCATCTCCCGTTCCGGGAAGACGACAAGATCGGCTCCGACCCGTTCTAGCAGCTTGCCGTGAATCTCGGAGGAGGCCTTGGCGACGACATGGGGCACTTTGGCCTCCTTGAGGTTCAAGGTGGTAATAATGCTTTCCTGGATGTAATTGCCGATCGCCACAATCACCGTATCAAACTCGGAAATGCTAGCCTCCTGAAGGGCCGACGGTTCTGTGGAGTCTAACTGCAAGGCATGGGCCACCACACCATCGTGCAACGCCTGATCCACCAAGCGCTCATTGGTATCAATACCCAGCACCTCATAGCCCAAGTTGTGTAAGGTACTGCACACTGCCCGCCCAAACCGCCCCAAGCCAATGACGGCAAACTGGCGGTTATTCCCCAGCAGCGTACTAAAAAAATTCAAAGAGGATAAGTTCACCTAAGTTCACCGTTGTGTCGTCCTAATTTTCTGTTGCCTATTGTCGCTCAGGGGGCGACCAGGGAGATCATGGGGACAATCCGTTCCCCTTAGCCCATCCTTTGCTTTGATAATGATTCGTCTGAGTCTATGGATCACCCTGAGTCCGCCAATCCTTAGCCAACGAGCCAATCCTTAGCCAACAAAGAGATTCGCTTCGGGATAATTCACGGCACTCGGTTTGGGTTCGGTAATCAGGGCCGACATCAACATCAAGACCCCGACGCGGCCTATATACATGATGACAATGAGCACAATCTGACCAAACACGGACAGCTTGGCCGTGATCCCGGTTGAAAGGCCCACCGTCGCAAAGCCAGAGACGACCTCAAAGAAAATTTGCACGAAATCCAGATCGGGGTTGCTGAAGGCAATGAAGGTTGTGGCCAGAATCACCACCGTGACCGATGCTACCACAATGCCCACCGCCTTAATAATGAGTGGCATCGGGATTTCCCGCTGATAGCAGATCACTTCCTCCCGACTGCGGAGGGCCGTTTCTGTGCAACTAAACAACACCCGTGCCGTGGTGGTTTTGATGCCGCCGCCGGTACCGCCTGGACTGGCTCCAATAAACATCAGCACGATCATGACAAACAGGGAGGCGATCGTCATCTGACCAATATCGATCGTATTAAAGCCAGCGGTACGGGTGGTCACGGACTGGAAGAAGAGGCTGAGGCAGGTGGCCGGTAGGGGGATACTGCCGAGGGTGGCAGGGTTCCGAAATTCGGTAAACAGGAGCGCCAGGAAGCCGACAATCAGCAGGGTCAGGGTGGTGGTGGTGACCACCCGGAAATGTAGGGAGGGGACATAGAAGGTGCGGCTTCGGGAGAGGCGATCGCGCAGCCATAGATACATTTCCATAATCACCTGATAGCCAATGCCACCAAAAACAATCAGGATGGCGATCACACCGTTGATCAGCAATGAATCACGGTAGCGCATGAGGCTATCCGAGAATAAACTGAACCCCGCATTATTAAAGGCGCTAATACTGTGGAATAAGGCGAGCCAGATGCCTTGAAGACCGCCAAAATCCTGGATAAAGGTCGGTAGTAAGACGAACGTACCGGTTAGCTCAAACAGCAGGGTCATGGCAATGATGGAGCGCACCAGTTGGGGTCCCCCGGCGATCGCGGGCAGATCGAGGGATTGCTGCAAGGTGACGCGATCGCGCAGACTGAAGCGCCGCCCCACCAAGAGCAGCAGCACCGTAGTCGAGGTCATATAGCCCAAGCCACCCACCTGCACCAGCAAGATGATAAATAACTGGCCCCAAAAACTGTAGTAGCTACTGACATCGACCACCGAGAGGCCCGTCACACAGACGGCGGAGGTAGCCGTAAACAGAGCGACCAAGGGATTCCCCCACCCCCCTTGGGTATGGGCGATCGGCAGGCATAGCAAGAGGGTCCCCACGCTGATCACCATCAGGAAGCCCAAGCAAATTGTTCTGGCAGGAGTCATGTTCGCCGTATGGTCAACTCCACAAAGGCTGTTGGTTCATCTAGGGTATCTATTTAGAGTAATATCCCGGTTAACTTTTGAGGGGTTCGGGGAGCGATAAGTCCCGCGCTGTATCTGAGGAGAAGCGAGGGTAGAGAAGTGAGGGTAGAGAAGTGAGGGTAGAGAGAAGCAAATCTCTTTCCTCACTTCTCCCACCTCTTTCCTTCTCAAACAAAGTGGCGTGGGGCAGGAAGGCTCAATCGCGAGGTTGAGAGAGCCAGCGCTGTACCCCCAACCCCCCGCTGCCCCCAAACCCCCGCGTGCGGGGGTTTGGGGGCAGGGGGCAAGGTCAGCGTCGGGAGGATGTCACTCTTTCGTAACCCCCCAGCGGCTTGACCCAATGGCGGTGACTTAGCGGAGGGCCAGCACCAAACTGAGGCCCAGCAGCCCCAGCAATACCCACCCCACGGGGGCCAGTTGCGGCCAGCGCCAGCCCGCTGTGGATGAGCGATATGCCTTTGACGACGCGAAGCTATCGGCTTGGAGCCAGGTTTGCTGCTGCTGTTGGCTCACGTATAGGGTACAGGCCCGTGCGTAGGGCCGTTGGGGAAAGGTGCAGGTGTCATCGGCCTCGTAGGCACAACTTTGGCAAAGATAGTCCTCTGTTTCAGTGCGATAGAGGGGAATCCCCGGATGACCAAAAGCTTTCAGCGGAGCTTGGCAATGGGGACACGCGATCGCTTGGGGGGGAACCGGTTGATGGCAAGTAGGACAATCCGACATCGATCGCCAGGAAACACGACATTAGCTCCATCTTGCCACGCTTCCCCAAGTCCTCATCTATCGGGTTGTCTTCGTATCTTCGAGTCTTTGGGTGTTCGAGCCTTCGGATCTTCGGGTTAAAAAATGCCCCGAACTCTGCACTTTCCCAATCTCTGCACTTGATCAAAGTTTTTCCACTAACCTAGGGGCAAAATCCATAACTGTCGCTATAGTAGACAGGTTCAAACAGGCTACCGGGTTGCAATGGGACGGATCTTTCTTTCAGCCGGTCGCGGCGGTTTTGAAGGGTTGGAGCGCGATGTGGGCATTCAAGTGGCAGGGACCACGGAAGCCCAGGAAATGATCTTGCTGCGGGACTGGATTGTGGCTGAACTGACGGCCCGTCAGGTTGAAGTCCTGCCAGTTCCCGATGAACTCAGTGCCGCCCAAACGATCGCCTGGATCAACGAGCGTATTCAACTGGGAGATGTTGCCCTGGAAATTCACGCCGATGCCCTCGACCCCACGGCGGTGCGGGGGGCCACGGTGTTTTACATTAGCTACAACCAGATCCGCAAAACCCAGGCGGAACAATTGATCTTTGCGCTGCTGCGTCGGATTCCCCAACTGCCGAATCGGGGGGCCAAACCGGACAGTGCAACCCATTTGGGCCAATTAGCCTTTTGTCGGGAGATTACCCAACCCTCGCTCCTGCTCCAGGTGGCGTGCCTGAGCCATGACGACGATCGTGCCCTGCTGCAAAGTGCCCGTCGGGTGATCGCGGCTGGGATTGCTGATGGACTCATCAACTGGTTGCGATCGCGTCTGACCGAGGATACGCTGATTGCCGCCTTGGCTTCGCCGCATACCCCCCTGATGTTTCCGCCCTGCAAGCTTTTGATTAACCAGCAGCCCTACGGTGAACAGGGGATTGAGGTCAATGGCAACCCCTATATCCCGATCGACCTGGCGGATTGCTTGGGGATTAATCTGGCGACGGCCAGCCATATCCGACGGATTCGTTATCGAGGCATTGTTTATGTGAAGGCGATCGAATTGCGGGACTTTGGGATTTGGCTCCAGTGGGACAGTCACGATCGCACCTTGGCCATTCGCTCCCTGGCTCGTCTGCGATTGGATGCCCTGACCCCGATCATGGGACGCGGCCAAACGAGTGAAGTTCAAATGATCATGTTCCTGAAAGCGAACCACGAAGCGGCCCTGGATACCGTGCCCGATCTGGCCAAACTCTACCGCGAAGAAGCCCAAATTGAAGGGGTGAACCACGACATTGCCTTTAGCCAGATGTGCCTGGAAACCCAGTTTTTGCGCTGTAGTGCCGTGTTGCCCTCGGATGCCTATAACTTTGGGGGCTTAGGCTGTGTGGGCGGGGCCAGTGAACCGATGCGCTTTGCCAGTGCCCGTTTGGGGGTGCGTGCCCATCTGCAACACTTGAAAGCCTACGCCTGTACCGAGCCGTTGGTGCAGGAACAGGTTGATCCCCGCTTCCCGTTTGTTACCCGTGGCGTTGCTCCGACGATCGCTGACCTGAGTGGCCGCTGGGCTGCCGATCCCCAATACGGGGCCAAGGTGCTGGGTATTCTCCGCCGCCTTTATGAATCCGCTGGTTTGTTATAAATGGACTTCAAAACTGCCCAGGATTATTTATTGCTCCAAGCGGGTCGTCAGCCTGCGGTTCAGGAGGAGGTTTTTCTCGATCGTCTTCAGCGGGGCGAACCCCCGATCCCCGGCCAAGTGACCTCGATCCTATTGGCCCTTAAGGTGATTCTGGAGGGCCTGCGCCAAGCCGAATACCTCGATCGGGACCTCGCCTGTGCCTTACACCTGCTGGCCTACGATAGTCGTCAATTTTATACAGCGGGCCTACGAGCCAGTGTTATTTGGCCCCCCTTACTGAACGAGGACTTGGAACGGATTGCGCACCTGGTGAAGCAGATTTTCCTCAATACCTAACCTGGCAACAGCCCAGTACTTCCACACGGGTGGGGGAATATCCACACCGATCGTGTCGGTCTAAATTTGGCAGGATGAAAGCAATAACGACAAGCTTTACCACTTCCCAGAGGAGATAACCATGCGCTTTTCGATCCAATCCATTTACAAGTGGTATCGGGGCCTGATCCGCAATCCCAAGTACCGGGGCTGGGTGATCCTGGCAACGATCGCCTACCTGGTTTCCCCGTTTGATATTTCACCGGATATTTTCCCGATCGTGGGTCAGATTGATGATGTCATCATTGCTTCACTCCTGGTTGCGGAGGTCTCCCAATTGGCCGTGGATTGGGTGAAGGGTCGCACGGGTCCCCAAGCCAAGACCGCAACACAGCCAGTGGGGGTTGCCGCCGCCCCAACTGGTCCAACCGTGGATGTGGAAGTATCGTCCCTCTCGTAACCGTAATGCCCGTAGCCGTAATAATTATGCGTTGAACATCAGTTCGATGACCCTCACCCCAACCCTGCCCCCCTGGCCCCCCGCGAACGGGGGGATGGGGAGAGGGGCCGAAAACCTTGATGATGTCGGACTCCCCCTCGCCCTGCCCCCCTGGCCCCCCGCGAACGGGGGGATGGGGAGAGGGGGCTGGGGGGTGAGGGCCATTGGGCTGTAACCGCACTCACGTTGCGTTTAACTCCAGGATAATGATTTGTACTGCGGCAGTATGAGCAGGCGCGATCGCACTGTCAGCAGGCCCTGTTCTGGCCTCAGATTCCTAGTACTCGGTCAGCCGTAAATTGCCGGGTTATCGATCGGCTCCAAGACCCTTCGACAGAGAGAGCTTCTCTCAGGGTGATCGGGAGGGGTGCGTTTCTGCTCTGGAGACGCTACGCGAACGGGCTGAGCCTGTCGAAGCCCTCGTCTTCACCTTGACAGATTCCTAGATCACTAGCAGCCAAATATTCTTGAATCGCTGCTTGAATATTGGCGATCGCCTCGGCCTCGGTCTCTCCCTGCGACCAACACCCCGGTAGCCTAGGGCAACACACGCTGTAGCCTGCTTCAGAGCGGTAAAGCGCCACCTGATACTTAAGCGATCGCATCCTCAACACCTCCCTTGACTAGCCAGCCAATGCCGCTGACCCCAAATCATTAGGTCGATCGATAAAAAGGCCGTTTAACGATCGTGGCAGGGCAGGCTTTACCCCGAATGATGACACTGAGTTCCTGGCCGATCGTCGCTAATTCCGTGGGCACATAGGCCAGGGCGATCGCCTTTGCCAACGTGGGGGACCAACTGCCACTGGTAATTTTGCCAACGGGCTGATCACCGTAGTGAACCGGATAATCATGGCGGGCAATATGACGACCCTGCATGACAAGACCCACCAGGCGACGGGTTACCCCCTGCTGACGCTGTTCCTGGAGGCGCGATCGGCCCATAAAATCAGCCGCCTTATCCCAATGGACCAGCCAACCTAAGCCAGCTTCCAGGGGCGTGGTGGTGGTATCAATATCTTGACCATAGAGGGCCATTGCCGACTCCAATCGCAGGGTATCCCGTGCCCCCAGCCCACAGGGAGTCACACCCGCTGTCAGGAGTGCCTGCCAGAGTTCAATCCCCACGGTTGCCTCTACCATAATCTCAAACCCATCTTCCCCCGTATAACCCGTGCGGGCCAAAAAGGCGGGATGTCCCAATACGGTCCCCTGGAGATGGCCAAAGCGCGGCACGGCGGTTAACACCTCATCGACAAAAGGCTGGAGGGTGGCGATCGCGTGGGGACCTTGGACGGCGAGGAGGACATGGGTTGCCGTCAGATCCATCAGTTGAGTCGGTTGGGTGCCGGGGCTGGCCAAGTGGTCGCTGATCCAGGCGCGATCGCTTTCCCGTGTTCCGGCGTTGACGATCAGGGTAAATTGCCGGTCGCCGTTCACCCTCCCCTGGTCATAAATAATCAAATCATCCAGAATCCCCGCCTGTTCGTTGAGCAACACCGTATATTGCCCCTGCCCCGGTTGCAGGCGACTCAGATCGGACGGCACCAAGGCTTGCAGGTGGGTGAGCACATCGGGTCCCCGCAGGCAAAATTTCCCCATGTGGGACACATCAAACATCCCCACCGCCGTGCGCACGGCGCGGTGTTCCTGGGTAATCCCCTGAAACTGAATTGGCATCTCCCACCCGGCAAAGTCGGTCAGGCGGGCGTTAAGGCTCTGGATGGCGGCGAAGAGGGGAGTCCGGTTAGCGATCGCGCTTGCGTCTGTCACCATTTAGCTGTCACCATTTCACTCTGTCACCCTTTAACAGGGGGTACGGTTTAAGTTGGACGATAGTCAACTCCTCAATCCTAACAATCCCTTTCACCCTCCCGACCGCTGCTGAGCCAGAGACCCATCGGCGATGATCACGCTTGGCTCGATCGCCAAAACTGGATCGTCTGATCAAAACTGCCGCTGACCCCGATCTAACCCCAGTCTTTTTGTGATACCCTAGACAAGGCGCATTGATAAGCACCGTCAATGATCAGCGTGCGCTCACTTACGGGTCGCTAGCTCAGTGGTAGAGCACTCGGCTTTTAACCGATTGGTCCTGGGTTCAAATCCCAGGCGACCCATAATTTCCGAAAAATTAGCCGATTGGAAGATGCTTTCGACCACCAATATTGTGGGGTAGATTGTGGGGTAGGCATCCTGCCTGCCCCTGAGACCACCGAGACAGCTATCCCACGTTCAATGTGTGATTGACTCCCCCCCTTCACTTCCTCGGCCTACCTCCGCCTGTTGTTGCAGCAGGGCTGGCCCACGGGACGTTCCCAAGCGCGTTGCCCCCGCTTGGACAAGGGCGATCGCTTGTGCCAGGGTCCGAATGCCCCCAGAGGCTTTAATCCCCACCCGCCCCTTCGTAATGTGCTTCAGCAGGGCCACATCCGCCACCGTCGCCCCCCCCTGCCAGCCCGTACTGGTCTTGAGGAACGCCACCCCCGCATCCAGGCAGACCGTTGCCGCCAATTCCTTTTCCGCTGGGGTCAGCAACCCCATTTCCAGGATGGCCTTGATCGGTTTGCCCGTCTCCGCCGCGATCGTGGCAATTTCCCGATGCAGTTCGTTCGTTTTCCCAACCTTCAGCCAGCCCAGGTTAATCACCACATCCAACTCTGCCGCACCGTTCTCAACCGCCTCTTGCGCCTCATATAACTTCACCGCTGCTGTTGTAGCTCCCGTAGGAAAGCCAATGACCGTACACACCTGCGATCGTTTCCCGTGGAGCAACTCCGCCGCCAGTCGCACATGGCAGGGGGCCACACATAGCGTCGCAAACCGAAAGCGATCGGCGATCTCACACCCTTGGCGAATATCCTCCGGGGTGGCAGCGGGGTGCAGGACCGCGTGGTCGATCAGGGGCGCAAGATCCAGGTCAGTCGGAAAGTCCATCTGCTCGAAAACGTTTTGAGTTGTGCTCGTAGGGGCGGGTTGCTGGTTGATCTCACTGGAAAACCGACAATCTCGATCAACCTGCCCAGCTTGAATTTTGCCGAGTTGGGTCGGGGGGTGTGCCCATCTTACCGGGTAACTGACAATCTCGATCAACCCGTCCAGCTTGAATTTGAATTTTGAATTTTGAACGCGAGGGAACCCGGCTGGCAGCCGGTGAAACATCGCAGAGTATAGTAAACAGGTATCTTCTGCGGTTGGGGGGCTGATGGGGGCAACCTGACTCAGCATATTGGGTTTGGGGATAGTTATGCAACGGATTACGGGAACCACGAAACTGCTAGGGGTCATCGGTGATCCCATTGGGCACTCGCTTTCACCTGTGATGCATAATCAGGCGATCGCGGCATTGGGCGTGGATTATGTCTATGTGCCCTTCCCGATTCAGGCAGCGGACCTGGCGATCGCCCTCCAGGGCTTGGCGGCGATCGGCGTTCAGGGGTTTAGTGTGACGATTCCCCATAAGCAGGCGATCGTGCCCCTGTTATCGACCGTGACGGAACTAGCCCAAGCGGTGGGGGCGGTCAATACGGTGTGGTGGAACGGGTCGGGGTGGAGCGGTACAAATACGGATGTGGCGGGGTTTCTGGCCCCTCTGCATCCACTGGCGCGGGACTGGCGCACGACGAAGGTGGTGATTCTGGGCAATGGCGGGGCCGCACGGGCGGTGGTGGCGGGCTGCTGTCAGTTGGGGGTGGCGGCGATTCAGGTAGTGGGGCGGCAACCGGACAAACTGGCCCAATTTCAGCACAGTTGGCAGGCGGTACCCTGGTCCTTGCCTTTGACCGTCCATCCCTGGGAAACCTTGCCCGATCTGGTGGCCCAGGCGGATTTGCTGGTGAATACCACGCCGATCGGGATGACCCCCCACCCAGGGCAGTCTCCCCTGACCGAGGCGATCGCGGCTCGGATTCCACCCACGGCGATCGCCTACGATTTGATTTACACCCCCCAACAAACCCGATTCCTCCAACAGGCCCAAACCCAGGGCGCGACAGCGATCGGAGGGCTGGAAATGCTGGTCCAGCAAGGAGCAGTGGCCTTAGAGCAGTGGTTAAACCAGCCAGTTCCCATCGCAACCATGCGGCAAGCGCTGCTCGAGGCCCTCTCAGCCCGTATCCCTAAGAAAGCTTGAGATCAGCCTGTTGCATGGACTTGCGCAAAAAACGCTCAAAATCCGTCGTGGGTCTAGGGGCGCTATACCAATAGCCCTGAATTGCATTGCAGCCATGCTTTTGCAGGAATTGTACCTGCTCCTCGGTCTCCACCCCTTCCGCAATCACCTTCAGCTTCAGGGTTTGGGAAATGGCAATAATGCTGGTGACGATCGTCGCATCCCGTGAACCTTCCTGAATCCGCCCCACAAAGCTGCGATCGATCTTGACCGCATCTAACGGCAACCGGCTGAAGTAGTTGAGGGACGAATACCCGGTGCCAAAGTCATCTAAGGCGATCTGAATATCGTGCGATCGCAGGGTACTTAAGATATCAATACTGGCTTCCAGGTTGTCAATAATGCCAGTTTCCGTGACCTCTAGCGTGAGCAATTCGGGGGGGGTATTGGTGTCCGTCAAGACCCGTTGGACCGTGGCCACAAAATCACTTTGTTGCAATTGCCGTGCGGATAAATTGACCGAAACCCGGAGGGGCAACAGGCTAGATGACTGCCAGGTTTGGGCCTCAATGCAGGCCGTTTTCAGCACCCATTCGCCAATTTTGACGATCGCACCCGTTTCTTCGGCCAGGGGAATGAAGATATCGGGGGAAATGGTGCCCAACTCTGGATGGTGCCAGCGTAGCAAGGCTTCGGCCCCAATCACCCGGCGCGTAATCAGGTTCACTAAGGGTTGGTAATACAACTGAAATTGGTCGCGATCGAGGGCCATGTCCAAATCCATGATCAGCCGCTGCCGCTCATTATTTTCAGCATCCTGGCCTGGGTTATAAAATTGGTAGTGGGTTTGCCCCCGTTTTTTCGCCGATCGCATGGCCAGATCCGCCTGGTTTAATAACACATCCCCACTGTGACTATCCTGGGGATAGAGGGTAATGCCCACACTAAACTGCATGCGGAGTTCCTGGTTCGCCACCGTATAGGGTTCTGCCAGGATGTCCAGCAGGGTCTGTAGCCATTGCTCGACTTCCTCCGGCTGCGATCGTCCCGTTAGCAAGAGGCAAAATTCCACCCCACTGAGCCGTGCCACCAGATCGTTGGGGCCTAGGCAGGCTTGCAGGCGTTGGGCAATCATTTGTAAAAGCTGATCGCCAGCCACGTGCCCCAGGTTGGTGTTAACCGCATTGAAGTAGTTAATATGCAGGCATAGGACCGCGAGCAGGGTTTGGCGTTGACGGGCCTGCTGTAAGTATTCATGCAACTCATGGCGCAGGAGAATGCGGTTGGGCAAGTTGGTCAGGGGGTCCCGGAAGGCCAATTGTTGCAGGCTATGGGTCGCCCGCTTCATCTCATCGATATAGGGTTGGGTGATGGCTTCTTGTTTGGCTAACCGCGCGCCGATCGCGTCACTCAACTCTTCACTGGTAAAGGGTTTGGTCAAATAATCATCTGCCCCCAGATTCATCCCCCGCCGAATATCGGATTTATCCGCCTTCGCACTCAGGAAGATAAACGGAATATGGGCCGTTTCCGGATCTTGACTGAGGGTGTGAAACACTGCGTAGCCATCCATCTCTGGCATCATGATGTCGCAGAGGACCAGGTCGGGCAGATGGAGACGAGCTAACTCAATCCCCTGTTTGCCATCCGCCGCCGCGATCGCCGTATAGTCGAGGCAGTCCAGAATCGTCAGAATCTCCTCCCGCAGCGAACGCACATCTTCGATTACCAGAATCGTTTTCATAATCAGTTCCAGACTAGATAGAAACAATAACGCAGATGACCATTATCGAAAATCACGACCCGCAACCGTCATAGATAAATTCCATCAATAGTGATTCACAAATACCATCCAAATATCAACCTCAAGTCGCTATTTCAAATGCAGGGGCAACTGAATAGTAAAGGTCGTGCCAACTGCCGGTTGACTCGTAACCTGAATGGTCCCTTGGTGAAGGTCAACAGCATTTTTAACGATCGCGAGTCCTAATCCGGTTCCCGGTAAATTGCTGACATTACTCGCTCGATAAAATTCTTCAAACAGGTGAACCTGATCTTCTGAGGAGATGCCAATTCCTTCATCGTTCACTTGAAAAGTGACCTGGTGTTCATCCCATGCTAAGGCAAGGGTAACCCTACCACCACTGGGAGAATATTTTACCGCGTTAGTGAGTAGATTCGTCAACATTTGCCGGAGCAACTTCTCATCGACATTGGCCCAAAAACTGGGGGACTCTGGTGTGATTATCGTCGGTGCTTGAGAAGCTTCCCCATTGGCGATCAGGGTCGCTGCCGCCTCTTCGGGTTGCCCCGGATAGGTAAACCGTAAGTGATGTCCTTCGGCAATCAATGCCAACTCTTCAAACAGGGATCGGCAAAACGAGATCAGTTCCAATGGGGCGGGTTTAAACTCAGCCCGACCGGCTTCCACTTTCCCCAGCAGTAAAATATCTTCGATCAGGTTGGTTAGATGCTTGACCTCCTGTTGAATTTTATCCAGGCGATCGCGTTTCTTCTCCTCCGTCAATTTATGCCCAAAGCGCTTGAGCAAATCACTACAGGCAAAAATGGTCGCTAGGGGGGTGCGGAACTCATGGGAGGCGGTACAAATAAACCGGGATTTTAGCTCACTGAGTTCTTTCTCCTTGGCGAGTGCCCGCAGCACTTCCGCCTCGGCCTGCTTCCGCTCGACCAATTCCACTTCAAGCTTGGCATAGAGATCGGCCTGTTGGATGGCAATACCAATCTGGACCGCCAGTTTTTCTAAAATATCCACCTCCCAGGGTTGCCACTGGCGAGGAGCAGAGCAGTGATGGGCAATCAGTAGCCCCCAGAGTTCTTCCCCCAGTAACAAGGGCACCACCAAATTTGCCCGCACCTGAAGATTGGCCAGCATTTCGACATGGCAAGGTTGCAGACCGCTGGTATAGATGTCGTCGATCGTGCGGGTCCGGCCCTGCTGGTATTGCTGCACGTAATCTTTCATGAAACAGGCATCATGAATGAGTCTGCCCAACAGGGGTTGCCACGCCCCATCAGTAGCCTCCACTAAAACAGCCCCACTCCAATCGGGATGGAAGCGGTAGATGACGACGCGATCGGTCTTGAGAAAGTGCCGCACCTCGGTCACTGCCGTTTTGAGGGTTTCCTCCAACCGGAGGGATTGGCGAATCCGCTGGGCGATCGCGGCTAACAGATGGCCCCGATCCACCTGTTGGGCCAAATCCATCTCGGCCTGCCGCTGATTCGTAATATCATCCAGAGTGCCGGAAACCCCAACGATGCGGCCATTGAAATCTTGCATTGTGTGGGCGGAAACCTCCAACCAGCGAAATTGGCCATTTTTAGCCCGATAACGGGTGGACACTCGTGATATGCCCCTGTCTCCTTGGAGAACCCTCTGAAACAGAGACCATTTTTCTTCCCGTTCATCGGGGTGGAGATAGTCTAGGAAGCAGGTGCCGAGGGTTTCGGCGACGGAATACCCCATAATCGCGGTCCAGGCAGGGTTTAGGAAGGTCCAGCGCCCCTCTAGATCGCGCTGAAACACAACGGTTTTGAGGCTGTCAATCACCGTGCGATGTTTGCGCCAACTGGCCCGCAGGACTTCTTCGGTTTGGCGGCGCTCCTGGATTTCCTTTTGTAAGCGTTTGTTGAGGTATTGCAGTTCCTGGGTTTGTTGCCGCAGGGTGAGTTCCAGGGCTTGGTTCGCCTCTTGGATGGCGCTGCCACTGCGACGTTCGCTGATCTCGGTGACAATGCCCAATAAGCCAATGATCCGGCCCCTGGGATCATGGATGGTATCGGCCCGTAGCAAGACCTGAAGTGTCCGTCCGGTATGGGTTTGGTGTTCGAGTTCCCCAACCCAGCAGTTGCCGTTGCGGAGGGTCTGAAAAATCTCGGCGATCGTGTCTGGATCTTTGAAAACCGATTGGAAGCCCCCACGGGCATTAAATTCAGCCGGAGTCTCACACTCATAGACCTGAGAAAACGCCAGGTTTTGGTAGAGGTGTTTGCCGTTAAGATCAGTAATCACGATCGCATCACTGGAGCAATCGATCGCCTGCCGGTAGCGCCACAGAGCTTTCTCCAATTCCTGCTGGTGAATCTGGCAGAGTTCATTGATCTGGGGCTGGCCTAGCCGCATCAGCAAGTGTTGCGCGATCGCCACGCCGATTACCTCGTAGGTGGGGGTGACCACGGGCAGTTCCGATCGCCGGTAGCGCTGCATCCCCGCCAGCACACTGAGGACATCTAGGGGTTGGTCGAGATCGGGATGGACATAAACCTTGGGGGGCCGATTGATCACATCGGTCAAGGTGAGGTGCAAAAAGGGTGCGCCACTGGCCACCAGCCGCACCACATCGCGATCGCGAAACACCCCCACCAGACGCGATTGCTCGATCACCAGCAGGCAACGACTCGTGGGCGGTAGGGGGTGACTGGCCAGCAGATTTGGCTCCCCCACCGGTCTGTCCTCACCTAGCTGGTGCTGGGCCGCTCGCAAAGACTCAATCGCCACGGGGACGGGCGTATCCAGGCTCACTTGTGTGGGCGATCGATCCAGCCAACTGAGCCAATCGAACGTAGCGGGGGGGGGAATCGACGCGGGTGAGTCTGCGGGTGAGTCTAAGGTCATGGGGGTGAGGGCAAAGTCTAAGTGACAGGGGTGGGTCGGAGTGGCAGCAGAATACCCTTGCCCGTTTCGCGAACACCCCAGGATTTGGCACATCCTGAGGCAGGCATGATGTACCCCATCCGGGAAGCCATCCTGGCCCCGCTGGACTGGGACGACATCAGCAAACCGCGATCGTGGGCATCTACTTCTAGATCTACAAGATTTTTAGTCGCCTGCTGGGAGATTTTGCAGAATTTCCGAGATTCTACGGATCTACGCTGCCGCAGTAGCGCCAATGGGATATCCGACAGTCCGCATGAGGGGGCAATGGCCGTTAACCCCCGGTCCCCCTCGACACAGTTCCCTAGGAAGGATGATCTATCATGGTCCCATGCGTCGAGTTTGGCTCTGAGTTTGGCTCTGAGTTTGACCCCGTGATCATGCCTAGTGCCGTCAACATCAAGTTTCATAACGTTCGTCGTAACGTTCGTCGTAACGTTCGTCGTAACGTTTGTCCTAACGACTTGAGTCCTTGCAGGCTAAAGCCAGCACTCCCAACCTTGCCGCATGTTTTCTCGGGTCTACTCGTCCCCCCTATAGGCGCGATCGGATCATCCGATGGATCGTCCTGATCGCCCTTCTGGTCTGAGTCCTATCGTTGATGAGGAATGTTAACTGAATGCTAAATGACACCCACCGCGTCTTAACGACCCAACCCCTGCCATCCGCCTCGGCCCCTGAGGCCACCCCAGCGGATGCCAGTTTCCAACTCGCCCTGACGATCGCGGCGGCGGCGGATGAGCGGAAGGGGGCCGATATTGTGGTTCTGAAGATGGCGGAGGTGTCCTACTTGGCGGATTATTTTGTAGTGGTGACGGGGTTTTCGAGTGCCCAACTGCGGGCGATCGCGCGATCGATCAGCGATCAGGTAGAGATACACTGGCAACGTGCGCCCCGGAGTATAGAAGGGCAGGCGGAAGGGGGGTGGATTTTGCAGGACTATGGCGAGGTGGTTGCCCACCTGTTTCTGCCCCAACAGCGAGAGTTTTATAACCTGGAAGCCTTCTGGGGCCATGCGGAGCGGGTGGCCCTGCCCGACTTCAGTCTAGCCAGCCGCCCGTCACCCTCGCTATCCTAGGGGTGACCTTCTCCGATGGGCCATGATCGCATGGATAGGCCTTCACCCCTTTCGACCTGCCCGGTGCCGGTCGAACAACAACCGCTGAATGAATATCAGCACTTGCGGGAATCCTGGTTTTTCCGCTGGGCTACGCGACCTTGGCCCCGTTATCTGGGGATTGCGCTCTGGATCTGGGGCCTGAGTTGGGTCGTGGCGGGACCGGTGGCTGCCGCGAGCTTCCCGATCGCGAAGTATCCCCTGCAATTTTGCCTGAGTGGGGCATTGGGGGCGAGTGTACCGCTCCTGTTGGCCCTGACCCATCTCTACCTGGGTTGGAAATATGTGCGCGATCGGCTGGCCAGTGAGCAGATTTCCTATGAGGAGTCGGGTTGGTATGACGGGCAACTGTGGCCGAAACCAGCGGCGATGCGCGATCGCGATCGCCTGGTAGTCACTTACCAAATCCAACCCTGGTTACAGCGCTTGCAATGGACCTTGGTGGGGTTGGCGGGGCTGTGGGCAATCGTGGGGGGCGGTTGGTGGCTCTGGGCTAGCTTAGACTGGTGAAAATGGTTTACTTTCATCTCCGGTTTCGCCATGTTTCGCAAACTCTCTCTCGGTAGCCTGGGCCTTTGGGTGGGGGGCACGCTGACCCTGGTCGGCTTTATTGCCTATTTCGGGCTGGACAATGCCACGTTAAACCTAGTGGGGTTCTTCTATGGCTTTCCGCTCCTGCTGGGGGGCCTCGCATTGAAATCCTCGGAACTGAAGCCAATCCCATTTACGGAACCCACGTCGCCCACTGTGCTGGCCCTGCGGCAGGAACAGGCAACGGCGATCCAAAAGCAAGTGCGCGAAGATCTCGATCGCTATCGCTATGGGCAAAAGGCGCATTTCGATAAGGCCCTTGCCTATTTGGGGTTAAGCCCTTCGGATGAGGCGCGGCCTGTGGTGACCGGGATGCGGGAAGTGGCCGTGGACAATGCCTATGCCCTGATCCTGGAGTTCGACTCGCCGGAGATTCCCTTGGCGACTTGGCAGCAAAAGCAGGACAAGATGGGGAGTTTCTTCGGGGCTGGGGTGCGGGTGGCGATCACCCAACCGGCGGACGATCGGGTGGAACTAAGTCTGATTGCTACGCCTGCGCCCTAACGACAGACGATGGTCCCTTCCTGAGCAACGATCGAAACTCGATGCGACGTTACTCGCTGTCCGGCCCCACCACCACCCGCCACTCATAGAGTTCATAGGTGACACACTGGTTCTGCACGAGGGGATCTTGGGCCACGATCGCGATCGCTTCTGACATCGAGGCTGCCTCAAACAGGAGCATCCCGCCACGGGCATTTCCCCAATAGCCTGTTTGGGCACGGTGGCCCCGATCGATCAGGGTTTGCACGTACTGCTTATGGGCCGGGACAAATTGATCATAAAGTTGCTTTGTCGACAATTCCAGCCTCAATCTTGACAAACCACGGCATAGCGCCCCCCAGAGATTCGTGCTTGCTTAGTTCATGATTCAGGGGATCGGGCTGCGGTTCCGGGCCAGGGAAGGGGATGCTTGCCAAGGGGGTAACGAAGTGCAAGACTCAAGACATAGCGCGATCGTCAGGCAGATTGCTGATCTGGAACATGGATATTATTGAATTTTTTGAGGCCAATGCGGGGAAGTGGTTGTCGCAACGGACGCATCATCACTTGGCCATGTCACGTTCCGAAAGTGGTAAAGCGGAGGTGCAGATTGAGCCACTGACGGCATCCCACCCAGCGGTCATCCAACTATGCCAGCACGGGAATCTGGATACCGATCGGGCACTCTGCGGGGTTCGCATTACCTGGAATGGCATGATGGCCGCCGAAACCCGCCAGCAAACCGGTACCAGTCTGCTAGTGGCGCTGCAATCAGGTAACGATCGGCAATCCGGCCAACTTCTCCAACAGAATGGGCGTAAGGATCTGCTCACGGGACGCTATACCCTAGGCAGCGATGAGGTCCTGACCCTCATCACAGAAGCCGAAAGCTGGTATTTGGAAGAGCGGTTGTGGTTGGCGGGACCCAATCTGCGTCTACGCACTAGCCTTTTGCAACAAGCCGGGGGCTTTCAGAGTGCGGCGTTTTGTTCTGAGATTCGGATTGGTGGTGGGCAAACACCAGCCCAGAGTCAGCCTGAAGTTGCAACGACTCCCTAACGGATGGCCCCTAAAAAAAGCTGGCTCACCCGGCAAATTAAACCCGGTAAGGCAAACCCGGTAAATCGGCTCTTCTGGTCATATGGTGATAAGCCTAGCTTATGGCCTGTAACTAGTTCAGGGTAAGCCTTGCAAACACTTGACACAGCAAAAATTTTAGGTAGTCGTGCATTCTAATGGAGTCAGCCACGGAAAACTGGGAGTTCCAGCCTGTGATTACCATTCCTATGCATTACTACCAAATTTTATTCGTCCCGTTATTTCCACCACGAAACCAGAAGAGCCGGTAAATCAAACTAGGCAAATCAAACAAACCTGGTAAATTAATGTGAGTTCGATAACAGCCCGATTGCCCTCACCCCCCAACCCCCTCTCCCAAAAGGGGCGAGGGGGAGTAACGGCATCGCCCAGGTTTTAGGCCCCTCTCCTTCGGAGAGAAGAGCTGGGGTAAGGGTCATCGAACTGAGGTTAAATTAAACCTGACAAAATGAGCCTGGGCATTTTGTCCTGCCGGTACTGCACACCACCGATTTCAAACCCCCATTTCCCGGACGATCCACCCAACCCAATCCCAGAATTGTCTGTCATGATCGTCTAGCCGATTTCCCCATACTCAAAATGTTGTATCTCACACCTATCCAACGGCAAGAAATCCTCAATCATGCGGAAAAAACTTATGACCAGGAATGCTGTGGTATTTTGTTAGGAGAATGCCGTCAGGCAGGTGAAGAAACTCATAAATATGTACGCCAAGTCATCCCCGTCGAAAATCAGTGGCAAACCGCCATTTCCGAAGCAAGTTCTACGCCAATGCTGCCGGAACTGGATGAACAAGCGTCCCCTGATCCCAGATCCCTGACGCAATCCCGACGCTATTGGATCGATCCGCAGGATTTGTTCATGGCCCAGGGACGGGCACGGGATCTGGGGTGGGTGATCGTGGGGATTTACCACTCCCACCCGGATCATGGGGCAGTCCCTTCGGAGTACGATCGCGCCTGGGCTTGGTCCGGATACTCCTACGTCATTGTCTCGGTTAGGCAGGGAGTGGCCCAAGACATGCGTAGTTGGAGTCTGGATGACCAACGTCAATTTCAGCCAGAGGAGGTGTGCCAGTAGGTGTGGCTGTTACCGATCGCGTCTACGGGACTGGGCAGGACTCAAGGGGGGAGTTCTGAGATGATGCCTGCCAAACTCCGGGTGTATGAAAATTCGTCCGGTCCCTCACTTCCTGCCCTTAAACCCGCCGATCGTCCGTGGGTACGGGTTGCTGCTGAAACAGGTATACCCCATCCGCCGCGTAGGTCAAGCTAAAACGATCGTCCGCCTGAAACCGATCGACCAGTGTTTGGGCAAAAGCTGGCGTACTCAGCCAACCCGGATGCTTGAGATTCACCAGTCCATAGTGAAACTCGCCCAAGTCAACCGGGGGAGCCGCTGTCTGGGTTTGCCGGATCAGCCGCCGATGGGTGAGGTGGGGCGCAAAATTAGACGTGGTGAGAACGGGATCAGCCGTTCTAATGTGGGCGATCGCCGCACGACTGGCCTGCCAGGTATCCAGGGATTGCAAATAGAGGGACCCGAAATACCCATATTTCGCCAATAGCAAAAACGCCGCGATCGCCCAACCCAGGATGAACGACGATCGCCGAGGCCAGGATGGCGTCCCCTTCCCTTGAATCTGCAACGTGGTAATCCCCGCCAGGATCAGAAAGGGCAGGATAGGAACAGAGTAGTGTTGGGTGAGATTGCGCTGTTGGGTTTCGATCGACAGCAGATTCAGCAGCAACGTGGGCAAGGCCGGGAACAAGGCCACCCAGGCGGGCCGGGAGATCCCCCAAGCGATCGGTCCCAGCAGTAAGGCCAAATATTCCAACGTGCCCAGGGAAAAGAGTTGGCCCAACACCAGATGGGGTTTCAGCCAGAGATTGACCATCACTTCCGACATCGAGTCGCCTAGGTAGCCATACAGCCGCACCCCGGCTGGCTGCAAACCGCTAAAGGCGGGAATGATCACCTGCGTTGACACCCCAAACCAGAGCGTCCCCAGCCCGATCGCCAGCAAACCATAGCGCTGTCGGCCCTCCCAAAGCAGCAGCCAAAGGCCCAACGCCGCCACCGTCAACCCCAGCACTTCCTTACACCCCAGGGTCAAGGCCACGCAGAGCAAGAAGATCGCAAACCGTCGCGCCCGTGCGGCCCAAACCGCTGTCAAGAGCAACGGAACGGCGATCACCTCCGGGTGAAAGTCAAACAGATTGACATTAAACACCAGGGGATACAGCAGGTAAACCAGGACGAGGGTGATGGCCTGCTGGGACGAGAGGTGTGCTTGGCGGGCCAGGGCAAAGGTTGGCAACGTCCCTAGGGCTAGGGCGAGGGCTTGGATGGCAAGCAGCCAGTAGACGCTGGGGTAGAGCTTATACAGCAGCGCGATCGGGTACAAAATCCAGGCCGCATGATCGCCCAAGAGGTGAATATCGCGCAAGGTGGAATAGGGGGGGTGCCCCTGGCTCAGGAGGTATAGCCCCTGATCAAAAATGCCCAAATCCCAGCCCGCCGATTGGAACAGTAGATGGCGCAGACTACTAGCGAAAAACAGAAGCAAGGCGCTACCGACGGTTAGCCCCACGAGCAACGGGGGAACCGATAGGTGCTTCCGCAGACTTTGCATACGGGGTTAAAGCAGATACGGCCATTCCCACACTAGACGATCGGGCAGACTATTGGGCCAGTTCCGACTTCATCCGCTCCAGAGTTTGATGCATTTGCTCAAACATCTGCTGCGGGGTCATGCCAAACTGCCCCAATTGGGTCTTCAGTTGTTGGATCGTCATCTGGGCCATAAAGTCTTCCGAGAGTTCAAATCGCTTCATAAAGATGCGATAGCGCTCCATCATCAACTCCATCTGATCAATAAAGATCTTTTTGCCCTCTAGGTCGAACTTACCGTAATTACTCCCCAGTTGCATGAGGGATTGGTAGTCTTCAAAAAGCTGCTTGGCCTCTTGTTGTACGATTTCCGAGTCGAAAAATCCCATTGTTTTGCCATCACACAACGTCCTGGTACTCCTATCTTAAGGCAGTCCTAGAAGGGGATTCAATCGAAACTGGCGCGGCTCAGGGTGGGAATCCCGTACTTGTCAGCCGGACAGATCCAAGGCTGGAACTGGGAAATACCCGCCGCGAGGGGAGCACAGGGGAGCTTGACCGAGCAGGGATAGCGAGAAGACTCATCTTTTTGGGCAAATTTGGGGGACAAATTTGGGGGACAAATTTGGGGGACAAATTTGGGGGACAAATTTTGCCCTGCACCTGTCGCTGGCCATCTGTGGGCACCCTGCTTAGAGGCGAAAGGCGTAGGGATGGCTTGGGACGTTCCCCTGGCAGGTGGCGTGGAGGTAGTGATAAACCGTTGTGGCATCGCTGGGTTTGGCAAACAGGTAACCCTGACCATACTCACAGCCCATTGCCGCTAGGTATTGCTGCTGCTCTAGGGTTTCAATGCCCTCCGCCACGACCTGAAGCCCCAGAAAGTGGGCCAGGTTCACGATCACCCGCACAAATTCCTGATTGCGCGGATTTTCCTGCATTTTGGCCACAAAGGAATAATCAATCTTGAGAATGTCGATCGGTAAACTCTGAAGACGGGCGAGGGAGGAGTGGCCGGTGCCAAAGTCATCGATCGCGACTTGAATCCCTAACTGCCGCAGTTGATTGAGTTGGGCGATCGCGCCGTCCATATTTTCAACCATTGCACTTTCGGTAACTTCCAGGTGAAGGGCACTGGGGGCTAATTCCGTCTCAGCGAGAATGCCTTGGATTTGCTCGATTAACTCTGGTTGGGCGAATTGAATGCCAGACACATTGACACTGAGGCTCAGCCCAGGCGGGGCAATACGGGCAAGCTGCCATTGTCGCAGTTGGTGACAAGCGGTTTGGAGAATCCATTCCCCCAAGGGAATAATCAACCCCGTGGCTTCAGCGATCGGGATAAACTCAGTCGGCGAGATCAAGCCACGTTCTGGATGCTGCCAACGTACCAAGGTTTCAAAGCTGTAAATCTTACCCGTTTTTAGCGAAATGATCGGCTGGTAATACAGCCGGAGTTCAGCAGTTTGGAGTGCTCGTCTGAGTTGATTTTCTAAATTTAAGCGACTCAATATCGTCTGCTGTAAGGCATGATCAAAAATCGCATACCTAGCCCGACCGTTGGCTTTTGCCTGGTACATGGCCATATCAACATCGCGAATCAGATCCGATAGATTTTCATAGGTTTGTTGGTTCGCTTGATCACAGTTCAGTGCAATTCCAATACTAGCACTAATAAAAAATTCCTGACCTTGAATGTTCAACGGTAGGGCCAGCGCTGTTTGCACGCGTTCTGCGATCAAAGTGGCATCAGCGATCGTTTGAATTTCATCTACCATGATCGCAAATTCATCGCCTCCCATCCGTGCCAAGACATCTTTTGAATTCATACATTGTTGTAATCTGGTGGCGATTTTAACTAATAGTTGGTCACCCGCTGCGTGTCCCAAACTATCATTAACACTTTTGAATTGATCGAGATCAATGAAGAGAACCGCAAATAAATAATCCTGGTTGGCTTTTGTTTTTTGCAGAGATAGGCTCAGTCGGTTCATGAAGTAGCTGCGATTGGGTAAGCCCGTCAAGGGATCATAGAAGGCATTACGAATCAGTTGCTCTTCGATTTGCTTAACATCAGTAATATCTCGCGCAAAGCCATAATATTTTTGTTCTGATATGACGGGCATAAAGCTCCAAGAGAGCCAACGATAATCTCCCGATCGCGATCGCCAACGGCTTTCAAAGTTGTGTTTTTCAATTCCCTGTTTTAATTCCGCTTGGACAGCCTGATTTTCTTCAATATCTTCGGGATGAATAAAAGTAAGCATTGATTTGCCAATCAGATCGATAAACTGATAGCCTAGCGTTTCAGTCCATCCCTGGTTAATTTGCCGAAAACAGAGTGATTCGTCGAAAATCGCGAGTAAATCGGTTGCATGATCAAATAGACGATCGCGCTCAGCCTGCACCTCTCGGAGCAATAACTCACGCACATAGATGTGATGGGTCATTTGTTCAAACATATACGCAAGATGGCTAATCTCATCCTGAAAGTATTTGCGACTAATATTCGATAAATCTATATTATAATTACCTTCACCTACCTGCTCTAAATTAATCTTTAGCTGAGTTAGGGGACGGATCAAAACACCCGTCATAATATGAATTAAAATTGATAGGAAACCATAGGATAGTAAAAAGATAATTGCAAAACGATCGCGGATATTTTTTTGCATCTCTAGGATATAGTCTGCTTCAATATCAGCCCCTAAAACGGCGACTATCCGATTATTGCGATCGCGGATTGGGCTATAGACAGTGATCCAGGTACCCCACCGGTCCTGGTACAGATCGCGAAATTCTACGCTTCCCGTTTCTAGTGCCCGTAAATGAGCGGGTGTTCCCATAGCGGGTTCCAGGAACTTAGCACTTTTATTAACGTCATATCGTGCCCAAACATCAACCAGGTAAATAATTTCCGTCGGACCCGCAGCCGGACCCATCCGCCGGGTATCTGGTTGATTCCCCTGGACAAGCGTAAACATCCAAACATAGGGCAGGGTTTGATGGATTTGATCTAACCAAGCCAGTTGCCGCTGATAGCGTGGATCGTCAGAAAAGCCGTCTTCATTGGGCACGCCCTCGCGATACAGGGCCAGTAATTCCTCCGCATCGATCGTTTGGGCGGCTCCGATCGCGGCTGCTTGGAGATTGTCCTTAATTTGTTGGCTAACTTTGGCGATCGTGTGGGTATAAATCCAATAGTAGGTGCCAGCAAAAACGACGCTAAAGACGATCGTAAACCCCACCAGGAGTTTCACTCGCAGGCTACTAAATTTGGGAATTGGCTGGGCAAGGGAAGGGGTTGGCATGAAATCAGCACGGATGATTCGGCAATCTGGGAATAGACAACACCACATTACCCCCTGCTGGCAGGCCGCGCTCTAAAGGCGGTATGCTCAGATGAGCGTAAACCCTGTTGTAACATAGGGAGTCCTTCCTGCATATTATTACTCACCAAGAGGGCCGTCACCGCCAGCCAGAAACCTGGAAACCCGCGACTTTGCATGGTACCCTGTTCATCTGCGGCTCAGGGCATACCGTTCCCAGCCTGTCCCTGGATCAGTTCTGCTTGTGGCAACAGGGGCACAGGGGCATGGGAGCATACTGGCTTTCAAACGCCTGAAACGCCTTGCGAGTCAGGCGATCGTCACTGGCCAAGATGGGCCAGGGTAGGGCCAGAGAAGTGGGGAGCATATTCCAGGGCATCCAGAGGCCAGAGCATCCAGAGGCCAGAGCATCCAGAGGCCAGAGCATCCAGAAAACAGTTGCCGTTGCACAGTTACCGTTGCACAGTTACCGTTGCGCGTTAACCATTGCACAGTTACCGTCACTGAAGCATTGCGCCTTGACCGTTGCGCGTTTATTGAGTCATGTCTTTACAATTGTTAAAGAAGACACAGTTAAGGTTGTAACGTTGGGCGGAGCACCATGTATCTCACCTGGTTTGACAGTAACACTTGGTTGATTGAAATGGCAGGCCAGCGGCTATTGCTGGACCCCTGGCTGGTAGGTCCCTTGACCTTTGGCCAAGCGGAGTGGCTGTTTAAGGCCGTTCGGGTCCACGATCGCCCCATCCCGGACGCGATCGCTCTCATTCTGCTCTCCCAAGGACTACCCGACCATGCCCACGTCCCTACTCTGGAAAAACTTGATCGTCAGATTCCCGTAGTCGGTTCACCGCAGGCGGCCAAGGTCGCCCAATCCCTCGGCTACACCCAGGTAACGGCCCTGGCTCCAGGGGAAACCCATCGGGTCAACGATCGCCTGGACATTCACGCGACGCGGGGTTCGCTGGTGGGACCAACGACGGTGGAAAATGGCTATGTTCTGTGCGATCGCGACCAGGGGCACAAACTCTACTACGAGCCGCATGGGTTTAATGACACCCGTATCCAAAGCTTCGCCCCGATCGACGTGGTGATTACCCCGATCGTGGACATGAAACTGCCCCTGCTGGGACCGATCATTCGCGGTAAGCAAAGCGCCCAGGAATTGGCCCAGTGGCTACAGCCGCAAGTGGTGATCCCGACCGCCGCTGGGGGCGATATTCAAATGACCGGATTGCTCGATCGCCTACTCCGGTTTGAGGGCAGCGCCGACGAACTCCGCCAAACCCTCGCCCAGCACGGTAGCCGCACCCAGGTCCTAGAACCCACCCCAGGGGAACGGCTGGCCATCCCCTTAACCACCCCGGTCGGTTCGTAAGGCGTTCAGTTGCGCCAGGGCTAGTGAATCGCTATGCCCGCGTCAGGGGTACCCATTCAACCCCGGTTGCCCAGGTGCCATCGGGGCGCAGATCCAACCAGCGGTAACCGGGCGGCAAATCATCCAGGGCAAAGGTGGGAACATTGGGCTGAAATTGAATACAGGTGGAGGGGGCTGCCAAAAAGGTGATGCCCTGCCTGTGGGTCTGGAATTCCTGATGGACATGGCCAAAGATCACCAGGCGAACGTGGGGATGGGGACGCAGGCGGTCCAGAAATTCAGCCGGATTGGCGAGGGCGATCGCGTCGGCCCACTCGGAATTGATCGAACAGGGGGGATGGTGCAGAGCAATCAGCGTTGGCAAAGGGCAGGCTTGTAGCTGGGTTGTCAGCCAGTCCAGATCGGCATCGCGCAGGTAGCCCCCTACCTCACCGGGGTGGCTGGAGTCGAGTAGGAGAATTTGCCAACCAGCTTGGTGAATGCGTTTGGCCGATCGCAGCGGTGGGCGATCGAGCCGTTGCGCCATCGTGGCTGGGTGATCATGGTTGCCAGGCACCCAATAGCTGGGAATCGCCAGGGGCGTGAGCAAATCCACTAAGCGATCGTAGGACTGGGGCGACTCATCCTGGGACAGATCCCCCGTCAGCAACAGCAGGTCCGGCTGGCAAGGCTGGCGGTGCAGATGGCTGAGAACACGTTGCAGGCTGGCAGTGGTGGCAACGCCTTTCTGGCAGGCTTGGGCATCGGCCAAGAGGTGGGTGTCGGTGAGTTGGACCACACGCATATCAAGAAGCCACAATCCAGGTATCCTTACTGCCACCCCCTTGGGAAGAGTTGACCACCAACGACCCCCGCCGCAGGGCCACCCGTGTCAACCCGCCGGGATTCACATAGATCTGCTTGCCATAGAGAATATAGGGGCGCAAGTCAACATGGCAGCCCTCAATATTCCCATCCAAGATCGTCGGTACTCGCGATAGGCAGAGGGTGGGCTGGGCAATGTATCCCCTAGGGTTGGCCTCAATCCGTTGGGCAAACTCCTCCCGTTCCGCTGGTGTGGCCTGGGCACCCATCAACATCCCATAGCCGCCCGATTCGTTCGCCGCCTTGACCACTAGCTGATCCAGGTGTTCCAGCACATAGGCCCGTTGCCGCTCTTCCCAGCACAAATAGGTGGGAACGTTGTTCAGGATCGCGTCCTCATCCAGGTAGTAACGAATCATTTGGGGGACATAGGCGTAAATCACCTTGTCATCCGCAACCCCGGTCCCGAGGGCATTGGCGATCGCCAGTCGGCCAGAGCGATAGACCTCCATAATGCCCGGAATCCCCAGCAGAGAATCGGGACGGAAAACCAACGGATCGATAAAATCATCATCAATCCGACGGTAGATCACATCCACCCGCTGCAAGCCTTTGGTGGTCCGCATTTGCAGATAGCCATCCTCCACCACCAGATCGCGCCCTTCGACCAATTCCACCCCCATTTGTTGCGCCAGGAAGGAATGTTCAAAATAGGCCGAGTTATAAATCCCCGGCGTTAGCACCACAACGGTGGGATCATCCAGGTGGGGCGGGGCCAAGTTGAGCAGGGTTTCAACCAGGTGGCTGGAGTAGTCTTCAACCGGGTTAATGGCCAGGGTTTGGAAGACTTGGGGGAAGGTCCCCTTCATAATGCGGCGGTTTTCCAGCACATAGGAAACCCCAGAGGGACAGCGTAAATTATCCTCCAGCACATACCACCGACCATCCCGATCGCGGATCAAGTCTGTCCCCGTAATATGGCACCAAATCTTCCCCGGCGGCTTCAGCCCCATACAGGGTTTGAGAAATCCTTTCGAGGATTCAATGATATCCCTAGGGATCACCCCGTCTTGAATAATCTTCTGGTTGTGATAAATGTCATCGATAAATAAATTGAGGGCCGCAATCCGCTGCTTCAAGCCCCGCTCCAGGTAGTCCCATTCCAGCGCAGCCACAATCCGAGGAATAATATCAAACGGCAGAATCCGCTCTGTTCCCTGATTATCGCTATAGACATTAAACGTTGCCCCCAGGCTAAACAGGGCATTCTGGGCCGCTTGTTGTCGCTGCTTGATTTCCTCTAGGGATAGGGAATTGAGGCGCTCCACGAGTAGCTTGGCTTCAGGGCGCGGTTTTCCCTTGGCCTCAAACAGTTCGTCGTAGAAGTCCCCTGGGTCGTAGTTATCAAGTGCCACGGTAATCTGTACTGGGTGCGATCGACAGCAATATTTTTAAGACGCTATCTAAGACGCTATCACAGATATTTGGTCAGTTCGCGGGAACACTAGGGATTCTTAATACTGTAAGCCATCAAGCTGAATCCCATAGCAGGTTTTGAGCACTCGGACCGTAATAAAAGTTACGATAACAAAATCGATTGCCCATGCGCATCTAGAGGCGGGTCTTATCAAAATCTCGACAAAACACCCTGGTAAACCCGCCCATCTCCAGTGTCCTAAAAACGGATACCAGGGAATCTGGGAACCACCTGTTGGATAATACCGATGCCAACGCCAGTAGCAAAATTATCAAACCAGCCCCGGACTTCCTCCTTGGGAGGGGTCACTGCTTCCACATTATCGGGAGGAACCCCTAATGCTTTGAGCCTACCGCATCTTCCGCGATCGATCAGGTCGCTACTCCATCCGTGAAGTCTTCTACGAACACAACGGGCGCTTAATCAGCGACAGCAAACATCCCGTCGCCCCCCTCGCCGCCTCCCTCGCAAACCTCATTCAACTCGTGCAAGGGTACCGCGCTGCCCTCGATGCTCCCGTCCTGTCCCTAGAAGCTGTCATCACCCAACCTGCCCAAACCCCCAGCCCCGCAACCTCACCTCAGTTCCCCAAAATTCCCCTAAACTGGAATTAAAGAACACCCCCAACCCAACAGCACCATTGAGAAAATCGTATGAATAGTCCGGCAATCACAACCGTTATGAAGATGATGGAAACCCTGCCACCCAACATCCAGGAACAAATTGTTGACCATTTGCAAGAATACCTAGCCGATCTCAACGATGAGCAAAAATGGCAAGCAAGCTTCGCCAGAACAGAAAGCAGCCTCATTGCAGCGGCGAAAAAAGCTAAACAAGAAATTGCCGCAGGGCAGGCACAGCCAATGGACTATGATCAGTTATGAAATCGGCTGTCCTTCCCTCATTCTGGGCTAAATACCGTAAATTGAGCCAAGAAATTCGGCAATCGGCAAGAAAAACTTATCGAATTTGGGCGGAAAATCCATTTCATCCATCCCTAAACTTTAAGTGTATTAACAGTCAAGAAAACATTTGGTCAGTTAGAATCACTAGAAGCTATCGGGCACTAAGCATCCTCGAACAGGATACTATAGCAATCCTAAGTCATTTATGAGAATGGGAAGGGACATAGTGAATCTCTATCAGTAGATATAGGATTGGCTTCTCTCATGAATCATCTGGGATTGCTATATCACCTGGTTTTGGATCGGCAGTCATGATCAATATGAACAATTTTCGGATAGTCCAATATTCTTGCTAATTAGCGCCAGATATCCTAGCCCTGTCTAACCCTAGCGGAAGCAACAGGCGCCTCGATCGCATCAAAGCCCTCATGCTCGAACTGACCACCGCCAGCGTCCGGCACAATAATAAGTTTAACCGGCTTAACGCTAAAATTCTCTGGATTGAAAAAGTCGGCGGCTCTTCCGGTCATAGGGTGATAAGTTTCGCTAATGGGAACAGCAAGCTAACAGTCGTGTACGGAAATTATCAAAATTAATAAATCCATAGGCTTGGCGCTTAATTAGCTTCAGTTTATTATTCAT
>Ga0209207_1000277_pt1 | contig 35402 bp, 35 predicted proteins | sample SaghotsprinmetaG_FD_184140 | JGI IMG/M metagenome (GOLD analysis project Ga0209207, IMG submission 184140) | Hot spring microbial communities from South Africa to study Microbial Dark Matter (Phase II) - Sagole hot spring metaG (SPAdes) (version 3) | ecosystem: Environmental > Aquatic > Thermal...
CGAACCCATCGGGTACATACCGCCTGCCGAGGCTGAGGCAAACTACTACCGGCAACTCGCCAATCAGGCCGCCGCGGTGATGGCCTGACTTAAACCAAACAGCCTCCTCGAATCCCGGGGCGATTCACGTCTGCAGTTTCGGCGTTGTCGTCTTTGAGCCAGCTGATGTCCAGGTTGTCACCACGGGCCTTGATTTGCTCACGGGTGAACTTGCGCCAGCGGCCTGCCTCGCCCGTGTCCACGCGCTGCGCCAGGGCTGCGGGGCCGCCGCAGGGGTCGGAGCCAAATACGTCTTCAAACTTGTCGCGGGGCGTGCTGGCCGGGGCGTCGGGCGCGGTGCGGAAATACTCGCGGGTGAACGGGGTGCGCTTGCCAAACTGGGGCATGTTGGCGCGCATGTCGTACACCCACACTTCTTTGGTGTTGCCTGTATCTTTCTTGCCGTGCGTGAAAAACAATACGTTGGTTTTGACGCCCTGGGCATAGAAGATGCCAGTGGGCAGGCGCAATATGGTGTGCAGGTTGCACTTGTCCATCAGGTCTCTGCGGATATCAGCCCCGACATTGTTTCCAGCCAGCACGTTGTCAGGCAGCACCACGGCAGCGCGGCCACCGGGGACCAAGTTTCGATAGATGTGCTGCAGAAAACACAGCTGCTTGTTGGTGGTGGGATAGGGCAGGTCGGTGCGGGTGGGCAGGCCACCGCCTTTTTTGGTGCCAAAAGGCGGGTTGCTCAAGATGAGCGTGGCCAGCGGCAGACGGGTACCTTCTTCGCCCAGGGTGTCGCCAAACTGTATTCCGCCTTCAATGCCGTGCAGCAGCATGTTCATGAGCGCCAGGCGGTGGGTGTCTTGCACCAGCTCTATGCCGTAGAAAGTGCCGGATCGGTGCTTTTCCTTTTGGGCCTTTGACCGCTTTGCAGGTGGGTAGTGATCACGCAAATAGTTGTTGGCGGCAATTAGAAAGCCAGCCGTCCCCGCTGTTGGGTCTTGAATGACGTCATTTAGCGTGGGCCGCATAACGGCAACGATGCTGTCAATCAAATCGCGCGGGGTGAAGTACTGGCCCGCGCCACTCTTCTTCTCGCTGGCATTACGCTCCAGCAGCCCCTCGTACAGGTCTCCCAAATCGTCACGATCAACGCTGTGCCAGTTGATTTTGTCAATCTCCGTGACCAGCGTGGAGAGGGTCGATGGCTTGGTGATGATGGTGCTGGCATCTGCATAGACCTGCCGAATGATGCCCTTCCCGTGGTGGCTATAGTCGTGCAGCAAGTCTTGATAAACAGACAAGCGATCTGCAGGAGCAGCACCAACCAAGTCGGCCCAGAGCGATCCTTGTTCATCTACAACTGCACCACCTCTCTTTTTTGCAGGTCGGTTGATTACGAAAAAAGCCTCTTCTTTGGTTTCCTGCATCATTTTCAGGAAGAGCAGGTAAGTCAATTCATTGACGTACTGGTGGTAAGTGACGCCATCGTCACGCAATACGTTGCATAGATTCCAGAGCTTCGCAACGATTTCAGACGTTACTGGCTTTAATGGGTGAGGCATGGGGGACTAACTGTCGATTGAGGCTGGTGGAGCAAAGAAAAACATTTTCCTACTACTGGGGTCATGTGTGAGGCGCAGCCCATTAAAGTTTTTGAGTAGACAGTCGTGCAATGGCGACTCTACGAACCATGACTTCCGTAGATAGCAATCACCAACTGGTGCATGGCCCGCGTTGGCACCGCAACAGATGTACCCTGCGCCAGACGGGTAGCCCCCCTTGCAGCCCCTTCAGTCAAATTGCCCCGCATGCCCCACACCCCCGCTTCTCCCTCTGCCGCCGCCCCGGCATCCCTCATCGACTCCCGCCAAGCCGCCTGGCGCCTGCTGGTCACGCTGGGCCTGGTCGTGCTGGGCAACAGCAGCATGTATGTGGTGTCGGTGGTACTGCCTGCCGTGCAGGCCGAGTTTGGCGTGGGCCGCGCGGATGCGTCGCTGCCCTACACGCTGATGATGGTGTGCTTGGGCATCGGCGGGCTGTGGACGGGGCGCATGGCCGACCGGCATGGGCTGATGCCGGTGCTGTGCGTGGGGGCGGTGGGGGTGTGCGGTGGCTTTGTGTGGGCGGGGCTGTCGGGCAGCATCTGGGGGTTTGGGCTGGCCCACGGGTTGATGGGGCTGATTGGCGCGTCGGCCACGTTTGCGCCGCTGTTGGCCGACACGGCGCTGTGGTGGAACCGGCGGCGCGGCATTGCGGTGGCGATCTGCGCCAGCGGCAACTACATCGCCGGGGCGCTGTGGCCGCCCATCGTGCAGCACGGCATCGAGTCGATTGGCTGGCGCCATACCTATGTGCTGATGGGGCTGGTGTGTGGCGTGGGCATGTTGCTGCTGGCGCTGCGCATGCGCCAGCGGGCGCCCATGGTGCTGCTGGATGTGTCTGCGGTGCCTGCATCGCCAGGGGGCGCGGCGGCGGCTCCCGCGCCTGTGGCGTTGGACCGCAGCCGCCCGTTTGGCCTGCGCCCGGTGCAGGCGCAACTGCTGCTGTGTGTGGCGGGCGTGGCGTGCTGCGTGGCCATGGCCATGCCGCAGGTGCACATCGTGGCGTATTGCACCGACCTGGGTTTTGGCGCGGCGCGCGGCGCCGAAATGCTGTCGCTGATGCTGGCGTGCGGCATTGTCAGCCGCCTGGTGTCGGGCGTGATCTGCGACCGCATTGGCGGCGTGCGCACGCTGCTGCTGGGCTCGGCGTTGCAGGGCGTGGGGCTGGCGCTGTTTCTGCCGTTTGACGGGTTGGTGCCGCTGTATGTCATCTCGGCGATGTTCGGGCTGTTCCAGGGCGGCATCGTGCCGGCCTACGCCATCATCATCCGCGAGTATTTCGCGCTGCAGGAGGCGGGCGCCCGGGTGGGCGCGGTGATCATGGCCACGCTGATCGGCATGGCGCTGGGGGGCTGGATGTCGGGCTGGATTTTTGACGTGACGGGCAGCTACCAGGCGGCGTTCATCAACGGCATGGGGTGGAATCTGCTGAACCTGTCGATCGTGGGCTGGCTGTATTGGCGCATACGCCTCCAGCGTGGCGTGGTGGGGCGGGTGCAACCCATCGCGGGGTGAGTACGGCAGGCGGCAGACCTGCCCACAGCGCGTGCGCCAGCACTAAAAAATTTGAGCCAAATAGCACTATGGCGCTTTACTGTAAAGCGTTGGCAGCTATAAATAGATGAGCAATCGACACGCTGGGTGATGCGGGCATGCGGTGTCAGAAGCCTGTGGCCTGCCCGATCCATGCCCGCACGTCGGTGATCGGTTGCGTGGCCAGCGTGCCCATCTCTGAGTCGTGGCTGCCTCCCCCCCAGGGGGCCTTCGATGCGCACCAGCTTATCCAGCAGCCAGTGTGTTGAAGTAGCGCGCGCACAGCTGCCCGATGGCATCGCACAGCGTGTCCGTGGACGGGGGTGTGCCGGGCACCATGGGGAAGTCGATCACCTCGCGGCGCACCCAGGTGTCGCCCTCCAGCTGAGAGAAGCCGACGCTCATGTGTGCCCAGTCGAACACCCGCGCCTCCAGCGTCACTGCACCGCTGCGGCTGTAGTGCGACTTGGTGCGCGACAGGTGCAGGGACCGGGCGTAGCTGTCGTACTCCAGGTACAGCTCGCCAGGCGGTACGCGCGGGTCTGCGCCCGCCCCCAGCCGCAGGGCCACTTCCTTGAGGCAGGTGCGTAGCCACTGGGGGTACTGGTTGGGCTGCCAGTCGGTGGGGCCGTCGATCAGCCCAGGGGCGCGCGCCCAGGTGGCGCGCTGGGCCGTGCCGTCGGGTGCCGCTTTGGCTTTGGCGGGCTTCCTGGGTGGCACAGAGGCCGTCAGCCCGGCAACACGGGCCTCGTACTCCGTGCCCCGGAACAGGCGCACATCGGCCGCCACCAGCTTGCCCTGGGCTGCCAGGGCCTCGGCCAGCACGGCGGCCACGTCCAGGTTGCCTGCGCTCACGGCCAGGCGCAGCGGGGTGCGCCCGCGCGCATTGGCGGCAGCGGGGTCCAGGCCCCAGTCCAGCAACTGGCGCGTGGTGGCAACGGGGTCCCCCGTGCGTTGCGAGGTGGTCGAAAAACCGGCGCGGCTTTGGGCCAGGCCGTTCACATCGCCTGCTGCGTACATCAACGCATTCGATCCGTTGGGGTTGCCGGCCTGTGCATTGGCACCCCGTGCCACCAGAAACTGGAGCAAAGGCACGCTGCCCATTTGGGCCGCCATGAGCAGTGGCGTGTACATGTTGCGGTGGTCCAGCGCCTCGATGTCGGCACCGGCCTGCAGCAGCATGTCCAGGGCCTGGTACACCGTGTCGGCGTGGCCTGGGGGCGCATCGCCGCGAAACGGCATGTCAAAAATCTCGCCCCGCATGTCGCGCAAGCCCAGGGCCATGCAGAGCGCGGGGTCCTGGGTCTGGCGCGGGTCGCCGCCCGCTGCCAGCACCAGCGCCAGCTTGTCCAGGGCGCGTTCCTTGAAGTAGGTGGCGAACTGCCGGCAGCACACGGCCAAGGCCGTGGAGTTGCGGTTCTTGCGCTTGTTGGGGTCGGCTCCGTGCTCCAGCATCAGGCGCAGCAGCGCGACTTGCGCATCCACGCGCCGGGCCGCACAGGCGTCGTCCGGACCGTCGGAGTACACCCAGTGGGCTTCGCAGACCCACTGCACGGCGGCATCGTGGGACACGCTGATGCGATCGGGCGGCACGCCTGCGCGGACCAGGCGATCGAGTTCGGCAATGACGGCATCGAAACCGATGCCGTTGTCCAGGGTGACAGGGGAAGAAGTGGCCATCGAAAATAGAAAGATGAAATTGAAATCGAAGTGGGTGCGCTTGGAATTCACCCCGTCATGACGCCTGAAGCCTTCAAAACTGGCGCAGCCCGAGCCAGCGCCACCGTGCAAGGGCCGCCCTGCCGCACGGGTGGCGTCACCCTTCCAGGGGGAAGGCGCGAAGCGACCCAGGGGATCATCAAGTTTTCGCCAGCACCGCCAACTCCTGGTGCAGCAGCAGCTCCACCTCGGCCGGTTCAAACTGGTCTTGCAGCAGGGGGATGGCAAAGCGGTAGTCGGCGTCCTTCTTGCGCAGCACATAGGCCAGTTGCAGGCGTGCCAGCGACTGGCGCAGCGCCTGCGCGTCGGCGGTGATGCCGTGGCTGTGCAGCAGCTGGGCCAGGGCCGCCAGGCTGGTCTGCCCGGCCTGGGCTGTGTGGTAGACGGCGATGCGGTCGAGGCGGCAGGCGGCTTCGTCGTGGCTCAGGCGGCCCCAGCCGGCCAGGGCATCTTGCACCGCCTGCGAGGCCAGGGCCTGGGAGAGGTGGCGGGCTTCGATGACGCGCTCGCCGGGCAGCAGCGCCTCCAGGCATTCCTGGCACAGGATGGCGACCAGGTTGGCGCGCTGGCCGCTGGCGTCGATAAGGCGGTCCACCAGGCGTTCGTTGTCAAAGCCCAGGCGCAGTTTGCGCAGCGGCTCGGTGGCCAGTTCGCGGCAGGCGGCGCGCTCCAGGCCGCCGATGGCCAGCACCTCGCCAAAGTTGCGCAGGGGGCTTTGGTAATCCAGCACGGCGGTGGCATACAAGTCCCAGAAGCCCGCCAGCATGAACCAGCAGCGCCCCTCTTCGCTCAGCGCGCGCAGGGCCGACAGCTGGGCGTAGCCGTGGTTCGCCTCGTCGCGGAAGAACAGGTCGGCCTCGTCGATCAGCAGCACCAGGCGCTTGCCCTGGTACTGGGATTGCAGGTGGTCCACGATGGCTTCGAGCGGCGTGTCGGCCGCCAAGCCAAACTGCAATGCCATGCGCGGCGCCAGGCGGTGGTCGCGCAGCGACACGTAATGGCACACCGTGTGCGGGTGGCCCTGCATGCGGCGCTGCACGGCCTTGAGCAGGCTGCTCTTGCCCAGCTGGCGCCCGCCCACCACGAGGTAGTTGGCAGGCTCGCGGTTGATGACGCGGGCCAGCAGCTGCGCGCGGCCAAAAAAGGCGCCTTCGCGCGTGACACCGCCGCGCGTCTGGTACGGCGAGATGCGCGTGATGCGCAGCTGCGCGGCCAGCAGGCGCAGCAGCACCTGCAGTGCTTCGCCGCCAATCAGCCATTCGGTCTGGCTGGCGCTGTCCACCATCACATGCAGGTTGGCGCGGTCGTCGGTGTGGGCACGCAGCAGCGGCCAGGGGGTGTCTACGCTGTGACCGCTCAGGATCAGCAGCACATCGCTGCCGGTCTGCGCGGCGCGCAGCTGGCGCAGCACGGTGGCTTCGTCGATGCCGGGGGTGGGCACAAACACCATGCAGCGGTCCAGCGACACGGGCAGGTCGGGCGGAAACTGCCACTCAAACACCTGGCCGGGCAGCGCCCAATCAGCACTGGGCTGGCAGCGGGCCGACACGCGCTCGGCCAGCGCGCGCGCCAGGGCCGGGGCGTGCTCGGCGCCGGTGGCCTGGGCGCACAGCACGGCGCGGCGCCAGTCCACCATGCGGATGTCGGCGGCCAGCAGGGTGGATTCCAGCCGCCTTAAAAGTCGGAGCAGCCGGTCGATCTGCGGCAGCCGCGCCAGGGGCGTGCGGCGCAGGCGCGCGGGGCGCAGCTGCCCGGCGCCGATCATGGGGTGGCGCACCACCCACACCACGGCGCCCACGGCAAAGATCACGCCGCACCACAGGATGAGCGAGCGCAGCCAGCCGAACGGGTCGGCGCCGGGCGTGGGCTGGGCGGGTTCAAAGTCGTCTGTGCTGCCTTCCAGGCAGTTGATGGGCAGGTAGCCGGGTGGCATGGGCGGGTTGCCGGGGCGGCACGTCCAGGTGTGGGTGCCGGGTTTCAGCTCCACCACCACCTGCGTGCCCGCGAGCTTGCCCAGCTCGGGGTGGTTGGCGATGTCGGCCTGCAGCACGTTGGGGCGTGGGGACGTGACGCGCAGCAGCGGGTTGGCGATGGGTGGCGCGTATTTCTGGATGTCCTTGGGCCAGCCGTCCAGTTCGTTGCGCGCCTCGATCATCGCAATGCGCCACTGCGCCAGCTCGCCCCACACCGGGCCGACATTGACCGACGCCAGAAACGCGCCCCGCGTGACCGGGTTGAGCTGCGGGGTGAACAGCGCACTGGCCACAAACAGCGTGACTGCCGCAATGACCACGGCGCGCACCACAGCCCTGGACAGGAAAGGGCTTAAGCGCTCAAACATGAATCCAGCACCATCAAGCCTGCATCGCGAATGGTGGCGCAGCGCCAGTGCAGCCGCGCCGCGTCGCCCGTGCCGCGCACGTGGATGAGGTTGCCCCAGAACAGGCTGCGCAGTTCGTCATCCTGCAGATAGGGCCGCGCGCGGCCCAGGTCGTCGGCCTGCAGCAGTTGCTGCAAGCGCGTGCGGGTGGCGGGTGCCTGGGCCAGCGGCAAGAAGGTTTGCCACAGGCGCGGGCTGCTGGCCAGGTGCGTGCGCAGGGCGCTCGACGATGCCTGCCCTTCGCCCACACCCTGGTCCACCAGCCATTGCAGCCCTTCTTCAAACAACGCGGGGTGGCCGCCGCTGAGCGCCTGCAATGCGGCCACCATCGGCGCGGTCCAGGGGTGCTCGGGCCAGCGGTGGCGGGCCAGCTGCAGGAGGTCGTCCAGCGACGGGTCGGGCCAGTGGTGGACCTGCGCGATGTTGAGCAGCGACAGGTCGCCACTGCGGTATTTGAGGTCGGCCAGCGCCTCGCCGCCGCACAGCAGCAGGTGCAGGCGGCCGCTGTGCATTTCGCTCAGGCTGCGCAGAATGCCCGCCAGGGTTTCGCGCAGCGCGGGCGTGCCCTGCTCAAAGCGGCTGACCAGGCAGAAGATGCGCTCGCCCGCCAGCAGGCGGCGCTCCAGCGCCGATTCAAACTCGTAGTCGGACGCCACCTCGCCCAGGCCGCACTGGCGGCCGATGGCGGCAAAGTAGTCGGCCTGCGCGGTGCTCACGCTGTAGGGCGGCTGGATGTGCAGCACCGACGCATCGCCGTACTGTGCGCGCGCGCGTTGCAGCAGCTCTTGCCGAAACGGCGGCTGGCCCCAGTGCGCGGGCGACAGCAGCAGCGCAATGGGGTAGGGCATGGCCTGGGCCAGCTGGGCAAACACCTTGTCCTGAAACGCGCCAAACGGCTGTGCGCCCACCGACTCGGCCTGCAGCGGAAACTCGGGCGCGAAGCCTGCGGCGCCGAGCAGGCGGTTGGCTTCGCTCTCGGTCAGGCGCAGGTAGCGCGTGCAGGCCACCACGCGGCTGCGTGAACGCGGGTTGGGGGCAGAAACGCCGTTGCGCCAGTTGTTCACCGCCTCGCGGCTCAGGCCGATTTCGGTGGCCACGCCGGAGGCGCTGGCGCGGATGCGGCGCATGTAGAGCGAGAGCAGGTCGGCAAAGGAATCGGTGGCCATGGGCGGTGGAGTGGGGGGCGGTGCAAGGGGCCAGCGCCCCGAAAGCGGTTCAGACAGAAAAATGCGGCGGTGGGCTGGCACGGATTGTCATCGGTTCCAGAGCCTCCGCTGGCGGGTAACTGGCGGCAGACAGCCTGCAGCCTGCTACACCAGCCGTTGCACCATGGGCCACGCTTTGGCGCAGCCCAGCCCGCAGGCCACGAGCACCGGGCTGTACAGCACCGCAGCGCCCAGCACAGACGCCCACCCACCAGACGCTTCGGCTTCGGCTTCTGCGGGGGTGGCCTCGTCCCCGCTGGCGTCGCCCATCAGCTCCTGCGCCAGCATCACCAGCACCATCCCCAGCGATGCCCCCAGCACGGCCAGGTAGGCGTACTGCAGCGCTGCGCGCTCCAGCGGATAGAAATATCCCGCCAGAACCACTGCGGGCAGCAGGTAGAACGCGTGCATCTGCAGCCGGTACCAGGGGATGCCTTCGTCTTGCTGTTCCAGCGCGCCCATCACCATCCGGTAGGTCAGCGCGCCCACCACAAAGATCAGCCCGCCCCACCATTCGATTTGCGTCAGCATAGGGGTCTGTCTCCAGGGCTCAGTGGCTGGCCATGACGGTGACCGGGCCGCCGTCGTCGCTGCCATCGCCATCCGCATCGCTGCGGTCGTCATCGCCCTTGAGGGCCTTGTATTCGCTGAGCATGTAGTACAGCGGCAGGACCACCGCCAGCACCAGCCCCAGGCCCAGCCAGAGCCAGAAGCCCTTGAACAGCAGCACCGCGAGCACCGTAAAGATGAACGCCTGCAACAGCCCTTTGAGCCCGGCGCGCAGCAGCAGCACCGCAATCAGCCCCTGCACCGGCGATGTGCCGCTTTTGCCCATGGCCTGGGCCAGGCCGACAAAGGCCTCCACGGCTTCCTGGGCCTCGCGCTTGCGCTGTGCCTCCAGCTTGCGCAGCTGGGTGATGGAGACGGGCTTGGCCGGGTCTTTGGAGCAGCCATGGTCTGCATCCCCATCGCCCTCGGCCTTCGGCCCCACCACGGGCAGCCACTGCGGATTTTTGTCAAAGAACGCCTGGCGCGACACCCATTGCCCGGCATCGAAGTGCATGTGCTCGGTCTCGCCCACCTGGTCGTAGAACACCTCCAGCACGGCTGCCTGCAGGCCGTGGGCAAACAGCGTTTCCAGGGCGTGCAACGGCAGGTCGTCGCTCGTGCCGGTGTCAAAGCGCAGCGTCAGGTGGTCGGGCCTGGCAAACACCTCCTGGTTGAACCATTGCGCATCCCACAGCGCTTGCAGGTCGGAGGCGCCGAGTCTGTCGGCCCAGCGCTGGGCCTGTTCGGTATGGCCCGTCGCCAGGTATCGGTAGATCAGCTGGGCGAGCTTGAGCTTGACCGGGTCTTGAAAGAAGAGGTGCAGGGTGTGGGTGTTCTGGGACATGGCGCGGCGGGTGTTTGTTGGCGTGCAAAGGGCGTGTGCGTTGATGGGGCCCATTGTTCCGGGCAGGGGTGCGGCTGTCCCTCGCGACCTTGTCCATGGTGCACGGCATGGCCTTGACAAAACGTCCACCGCTGGCGCGGCGCACCCGCCCGGGGGCAAGGCAGACACCGGGGCGGTGGGCGTGGTAAGTTGGGGCCAAAAGTTGCCCGACCTGTCTGGAGGAATCGCTTGATCGCCCTTGCCACGGCCCTCGGCCGTTTCGTGCTGCGCCACTTTTTGAGCTTTGTGCTGATCTGCAGCGTGCTGCTGCTGGCGCAGTGGGGCTGGGCGCAGTGGCGGGCCTGGCAGGCCCTGCAGACCGAGGCCGCGCAGCTGACGGCCGCGCAGGCCGCGTTCTCGGGCCACATCCAGGCGCAGGCCGCTGCCAGCCGCCAGCACACCACCGGCCTGGCCGCCGCCCCGCTGGCCGTGCTGACCGAGCGGCTGCAGACGCTGGACGAGCGCCTGCGCCGTGCGCAGCAAGAGCGTGCAGGCCTGGGCGGCGTGGTGCTGCTCGATGCCGAACGCACGCCCTTCGTCCAGGCGCACCTGCAGGCCTTGCGTCTGGACGTGGACATCCAGCTACTGCAACAGGAGCGCGCCTATGTGCAGGAGCTGCGCTGGCGCCTGCAAGCCACGCAGAGTGCAGAGCAGCAGCGCGCCGAACTGCAGCGGCTGCGCCAGAACCATGCGCGGCTGTACGCGCAGTGGCAGGCTGTGCAGGCCGAGCGCCAGGCGCTGCTGGAGAACCACCCCATCAAATGCCGCCTGCCCGTGGCATCGCCCGAGCGCACGGCCTGCGAAGACCTGCGCCAGCAGCAGGCGGCCTTGCTGGCCGCCAACCAGCGTGCGGCGGCCGATCATGCCGCGCAGCGCACGCGGTTGCAGCAGGCGGCCCCCGCGCCTGGGCCGCTGGGCGCATTCGAGCCCCACCAGGCTGCGCTGCAGGCCCTGGCCGCGCCACTGCAGGCGCGCCATGCTGCGCTGATCACCCAGCAGGGCCAGCACTGGCTGGGCCGCCTGGCCGTGCCAGTGCGGCAGGTGGTGCCCACGGCGCTGCTGATCCTGCTGGGCATCGTGCTCGCGCCGCTGGGCGTCAAGGCGCTGCTCTACTTTGTGCTGGCGCCACTGGCGCAGCGCCGCCCGCCCGTGTGCCTGCTGCCGCACACCCTGGGCGCGTTGGAACTGGTGCCCGGCCCCTCGGCCGTGTCGCACGAGGTGCGGGTGGACCCGGACCACGAACTGCTGGTGCACCCCGAGTTTTTGCAAAGCACGGCCGTGCAGGGCGACAAGAACACCTGCTGGCTGTTCAGCACCCGCTACCCCTTCACCAGCCTGGCATCGGGCCTGGTGGCGCTGACCCGCGTGCGCACGCACGAAGCGGCCCGTTACGTGGTGTCGGCCACGCACGATGCGCACAGCGAGATCGGCATGCTGCACCTGCCCGCGGGCGCGGCCCTGGTGATGCAGCCGCACAACCTGGTGGGCGTGCTGCAGCGCCGGGATGCGCCCGTGCGCATCACGTCGCGCTGGCGGCTGGGCAGTCTGCATGCGTGGCTCACGCTGCAGTTGCGCTATCTGGCGTTCCATGGCCCGGCGCAGCTCATCGTGCAGGGCTGCCGGGGCGTGCGGGTGGAGCACGCGGGCCAGGGCCGCAGCATCCAGCAGGCCGCCACCATCGGCTTCAACGCCAACCTGGCCTACACCACCCGGCGCAGCGACACCTTCGGGGCGTATCTGCTGGGCAAGCAAGGGCTGTTCAACGACAGCTTTGACGGTGCCGAGGGGTTTTATGTGTACGAGGAAATGCCCCACACGCTGTTGCGCGGCGGGCGCGTGCGGCGGGGGCTGGAGGGGGTGGCGGATTCGCTGCTCAAGGTGTTCGGGATTTAGAACTTGTCCGTAATTGAGGCGGGCGCACTTCGTACTTGAATCCGTAAGATAAAAAGGCCTTTAGCGCTTGTAGGTAAAGCGCTGTCAGCTATTAAGTTGATAGTAAATGTGTCCGGATGGCCCGCCCCGGCAGAGGGCGGCTACCGGGGCACGATCACCATCCAGCCCACGCCAAAGCGGTCTGCCACCATGCCGAACGCGGTGGCAAAGAACGTGGGGCCGAAGGGCATTTGCACCTGGCCTCCATCGGCCAGGGCGTCGAACAGGCGCCGGGCCTCGGCGTCCGTGGCCGGGGAGAGGCAGAGCGAGAAGCCCTTGAACACGCCCTCACCTGGGCGCTGTCCGTCCGAGGCCATGATCTGCGTCTCGCCAATTTGCAGGTTGGCGTGCATGACCTTGTCACCGTCCATGGCGTTGCCGGGCGGCGGGGGCTCCGGGCTGTCCCGGTAGCGCATCAGCGCGGTGACCTGGGCGCCCAGGGCCTGGCTGTAAAAGGCCAGCGCCTCTTCGCACCGGCCGTCAAAAAACAGGTAGGGCTGGACTTGCATGGTGTCGCTCCTGCAGTGGGGGTGTGCAGGTATACAACTTTTGGCGGCGGGTGTCCCGCCCGGCGTGAGGCCGGATACGGCTGCTTACAGCGGTTGCAGATAGCGCTGTGCCAGCGCGTCGCGGGCCGCGCCGTCCACGCCCAGCACATCTTCCAGGTAGGCGGGCACACCGCCGTATTCCGTGTCCACGAGGTGCAGCGCGGCGTCGAGGAAGTCTTCCTGCACACGCCACAGCACCTGCAGCACTTCGCGCGGGGCCGGTCCGGCCAGGCCCGCGGGTGGGCGGTAGAGCGCGTTGGTCAGCAGGTAGTCCTGCATCACCACGTCGCGCGGCACGCCCAGCGCCAGCAGGATGAGGGCGGCGGCAAAGCCGGTGCGGTCCTTGCCTGCGGTGCAGTGGAAGACCAGGGGCGCCTCGTTCTCCAGCAGCAGGCGGAACAGGGCGGCAAAGCGCGGCGCGTTGTCGCCCACGAAGCCCCGGTAGGTGTCCTGCATCAGGCCCACGGCGTCTTGCGCGGTGAGCGGCCGGCCCGCGCGCAACAGCTCCTGGGCACGCTGCACCACGGTGGGCTCGATGGTGAGCGGGTGGTAGGCCACGCCGGGCAGCTGGTAGGCCATCGCGTTGCGCTCGGCCTCGCCCCGAAAGTCCACCGCGCGGGTCACGCCCAGGGCCTGCAGCTGGGCCAGGTCGGGCGGGGTGAGTGCGGCCAGGTGGTCCGAGCGGAAGATGCGGCGCCAGCGCAGCGGGCGCCCGCCGTGGCCCCGGTAGCCGCCCAGGTCGCGGAAATTGGTGGCGCCTTGCAGGGGCAGCGCGCGCGGTGGTTCTTGCATGGCAATCCCGGTGTCGGTCATGGGCCAGAGCGTAGCGCAAGCACGGTGCCCATGTGCGCGTGGGGGTCCTGCGCGGGACAGGGCGGATAATGCCCCGGCATCTGCCTTGGAACAGGGTCACACCACGTATGCGTTTTCTCTCCGATATGGCCCGGCGCCTGCGCGCTTCGGCCGCCGACGATCTGCAGGTGCGGGACCAGGTCACGGTGGACAACCTGCGCCGCCTGCGGCTGGGTGCCCTGCTGGCGCTGCCGGTGTTTTTGGGTGCCAGCGGGTGGATGCTCCAGGGCTGGCTGACGGGGGCCGGCATGGCGCCCTGGCAGTGGGCCGTGGGCCTGACGCACCTGTCGGGCCTGGGCCTGGCCACCGCGATGGGAGCGCTCTCGCACGGGATGCTGCGCCGCGCCCCGACGGGCCGGGCGGCGCGCGCGCTGGTGGTGCTGGCGGCGCTGCTCACGCTGCTGCTGGGGGTGGCGCTCACGGTGTTCTTCCAATGGGTCACTCCCAAGGCCACGCCGCTGGTGGTCACCGCCATTGGCGTGGCCCTGGTGTTCTATCTGCGCCCTGCGGTCAGCGTGGCGCTGTTCTCCGGCATGGCGGTGCTGTGCTTTGCCGTGCTGCCGCTGACGCAGCACGATCCGGCCATGCTGGCCAGCGGGCGGGTGAGCGCGCTGGTCATTCCGCTCACGGCGCTGGTTTTCTCGGTGATGGCGGGGCGCAAGAACACGGTCAACATCCTGCTCAGCCGTTCGCTGGCGCAGGCCAACGCCGCGCTCGCGGCCAAGCAGGTGGAGCTGGAGCGCCTGGCCAGCCACGACGGCCTCACGGGGCTGTGCAACCGCAGCGAGTTCATGCGCCGCGCGGACCATGAGTTGCTCCGCGCCATCCGGCACCGGTATTCCACCTCCTTCCTGCTGCTGGACCTGGACCACTTCAAGCGGGTGAACGACCACTATGGCCACCCCACGGGCGACGCCGTGCTGTGTCATGTGGCCCGCCTGTTGTCGAGCGGGGTGCGCGTGTCCGATGTGGTGGCCCGCCTGGGCGGCGAGGAGTTCATCGTCCTGCTACCGCACACCAGCGAGGAAGCCGCCCTGCGCTGCGCCGAAAAGCTGCGCTCGCGCGTGCAGGCCCACCCCCTGGAGACGGACGCCGGGCCGCTGCCCCTGACCGTGAGCATCGGCGTGGTGGAGGCGCCGCCGCGCGCGCGCGCCGATGTGGCGGCGGCCTATGCCGCCATTGACCGCGCGCTCTACCGCGCCAAGTCGGCCGGGCGCAACCGGGTGGAAGTGGGCGCGCTGGATGCGGATTGCAGCGCCACGGAGCCCGCCCGGCTGGCAGCCTGAAGGCCCGACGCCCCCGGGCCGCCCGCCAGTCCCCTCTACTGGGCGCGGGGCAGCGATGTCACGGCGCCGTCCACCGGCAGCTCCTGCGTGCCCTTGGGGCAGGGCTGGTCGGTGTACGTGGTGCGGCCGTCCTTCACGCATTTGCGCGGCTGCGGCGCCACCGGCTGGGACGCTCCCGCAGCGGCCGCGTGGGCCGGTGCGGCGCGCTGCTTGCCGGGTGGCAGGGTGCCGGGGCCGGGGCGGGTGATCTTCTTCCAGGCCTGTTCGGTCCACGGCCCGGCATGGGGCAGCCAGCGGTCGGCCGTCCACCAGGCAACCACGGCGGCGGCCACGAGGGCTGCCACCAGCGTGGCGAGGAGGGCGCGGTGGGCGGGGCTGCGCATGGCGGTGGGTGCGCGCGACCGTTAGCGCTCGCCCCTTCAGCCCAGGTGCTGGCCCAGAATGCCGGCCAGCTCGAACATGCCCGCGCGGTCCTTGCCGAACACGGCGCGCAGCTTGTCGTCGGCGACGATGCTGCGCTTGTCCTTGGGGTCCTGCAGGTTGTGGGCCTTGATGTATTCCCACATCTTCTTCACCGCCTCGGGGCGCGCCACGGGCTCATGGCCGATCACGGCCGCCAGCGCCGCGCTGGGCGCCTTGCCTGCGGCGGTCTTGCGTGGCGCCTTGGTCGCGGGGGCCTTCTTGGTGGTGGCGGATTTTGAGGCTTTTTTGGCCGTGGCGCTTGTCTTTCCTGCGCCTGCAGCTATTGTTCTGGTAGCACCTGTAGCGGCGGGCTTGCGCGGCGGAAACTTGCTGGGTGCGAACTCGAAGTTCACCTTGCCGGCCTCCTTGTCCCACGCGAGGTAGGCCTTGAAGTTGCGGCGTGTGCGCATGCTCACGAACTTGTCGAGCAGGTCGGTCTTGCCCGTCTGCAGGAGCTTTTCCATCTGCGCGCGCTCCACGGGCTGTTGCAGGATGACCTTGCCGCTCTTGAAGGTGCAGGAGGGCGTAGGCTGCGCCGCCGTGGGCACGGCCTTGCTGCAGACGTAGTTGCTGCCATGCTCGTGCACGGCCGAGCCGCAGATGGGGCAGGACCCCAGGGAGGCGTCGGCGAATTCCGCCAGCTCGCCGCTGTCCTCGGCGTTGCGGTCGTCGCCGAAGTCGAATTCGAGCTTGTAGTTGTTGGCCTCTTCGTCGAAGCTCAGCGTGATCTCGGCCGTGAACGGCCAGCCCGCCTTGGAGCGGAAGCCCTCCAGCGGCCCGATGCGCTTGTGCGCCAGCAGTTGCTCGGCCTCCTGCGTTTCAAACGTGCGGCCGGCCGGGGACTTGCCGAACGAGAAGCCGCAGCCCTGGCCGTTGCCGCCCGCGCCGGTGCAGGCGTAGCGGCGGTAGTTTTCCTTCACCACGCCGCCGCAGTGGGGGCAGGGGGCCGAGAGCGTGGCGTAGTCGCCGGGGATGGTGTCGCGGTCGTATTCCTTGGCCTTCTTCACCATGCGCTCGGTCATGGCGGCAATTTGCTGCATGAAGGCTTCGCGGCTCAGTTGCCCCTTTTCCATCTGCGCGAGCTTGTATTCCCACTCGCCCGTCAACTCTGCGCGGCAGAGCTCCTCCACCTCCAGGCCGCGCAGCAGCGTCATGAGCTGGAAGGCCTTGGCCGTGGGGATGATCTCCCGGCCTTCGCGCAGCATGTACTTTTCCGTGAGAAGACCTTCGATGATGGCCGCGCGCGTGGCGGGCGTGCCCAGGCCTTTTTCCTGCATGGCCTCGCGCAGCTCGTCGTCGTCGATCTGCTTGCCAGCGCTTTCCATCGCGCCGAGCAGCGTGGCTTCGGAGTAGCGGGCGGGCGGCTTGGTCTTGAGGCCCTTGGGGTCGGCCTGCGCGGTGTGCACCACCTCGCCGGGCTTCACGGGCACGAGGTTCTGGCCCTTGTCGCCGGCCTGGCCGCCTTCCACCTCGTCCGCGGCTTCCTTGCCGTAGATGGCCAGCCAGCCGGGCTTGACCAGCACCTTGCCCTCGGTCTTGAAGCTGTGGCCGGCCGCCGTGCTGATGCGCGTGGTCACCGTGTATTCGGCGCTGGGGAAGAACACCGCCATGAAGCGGCGCACCACCAGGTCGTAGAGCTTCTGCTCGGCTTCAGAGAGGCCGCTGGGTGCCTGCAGCGTGGGGATGATGGCGAAGTGGTCGCTCACCTTGCTGTTGTCGAAGATGCGCTTGGACGGGCGCACATAGTTGCCTGCCAGCGCCGTGGCGGCGTGCGGCGCGAGGTGGCGCATGCCGCTGTCGGCCAGCATCTCGAAGGTCTGCTTGGCGACGGGCAGGTAGTCCTCGGGCAGAGCGCGCGAGTCGGTACGCGGGTAGGTCAGGGCCTTGTGGCGCTCGTACAGGCTTTGCGCCAGGGCCAGCGTGGTCTTGGCGGAAAAGCCGAACTTGCCGTTGGCCTCGCGCTGCAGGCTGGTCAGGTCGAACAGCAGGGGCGATGCCTGGGTGGTGGGCTTGCTTTCCTCGGTGACGGTGGCGGGCTGGCCGCGCACGGCGTCGGCGATCTGCTGGGCCTGCTGCGCGTTCCATACGCGGTCGGCGCGCATTTCCGGGTCTTCGCCCTTCTTCCATTTCGGGTCAAACCACTTGCCGGGGTACTGGCCTGCCTCGGCATCGAAGCTGGCGTGGATTTCCCAGTAGTCGCGGCTGATGAACTTGCGGATCTTCTCCTCGCGCTCGACCACCAGCGAGAGCGTGGGCGTCTGCACCCGGCCCACGGTGGTGAGGAAGAAACCCCCGTCGCGCGAGTTGAATGCCGTCATGGCGCGCGTGCCGTTGATGCCCACCAGCCAGTCGGCCTCGGAGCGGCTGCGCGCAGCGTTCGCCAGGCCCGCCATCTGCTGCTCGCTGCGCAGGCTTTCGAAGCCGTCGCGGATGGCCTGCGGCGTCATGCTCTGCAGCCACAGGCGCTTGACGGGCTTGCCCAGGGGCTTGGCGCCCCCGGCGTACTGCTCGATCAGGCGGAAGATCAGCTCGCCCTCGCGGCCCGCGTCGCAGGCGTTGATGAGTTCGCTCACGTCCTTGCGCTTGGCCTGCTTGACCACCGCGTTCAGGCGCGTCTTGGTCTTGTCCACGGGCTTGAGGTCAAAGTACGGCGGGATCACCGGCAGGTGGGCAAAGCTCCACTTGCCGCGCTTCACATCGAACTGCTCGGGCGCCTGGATTTCCACCAGGTGGCCCACGGCGCTGGTGACCACGTAGCGGTCGTTCTCGAAATGTTCGTCGTGCTTTTCAAACTTGCCCGCCACGGGCGTCAGGGCGCGCACGATGTCCTGCGCCACCGAAGGTTTTTCTGCAATTACCAGGGTCTTGGTCATTTTTTGGGTCTCGCCATGCTGGCCGCCCCGGAGAGTCGCTCCGGGCGCTTCTACAATCCGTGCTTCCCACGCGCGTGCACGCGCACGCGCATGTGTGCACTATCAAGTTAACAGAGTTTTGCCATGCCCCGCACCGCACCCACCGCCCTTGCCGGGCGTCGCATCCAGACCCGCCGCTCGGGCGTGCACGGCCGGGGCGTGTTCGCCGTGCAGGACATCGCCGAGGGCGAGGTGCTGATCGAGTACACCGGCGAGGTCATCACCTGGCAGGAGGCGCAGGACCGGCATCCGCACGACCCGCTGCAGCCCAATCACACGTTTTATTTTCATGTGGATGAAGACCGCGTGATCGACGCAAAGTTCGGCGGCAATTCGGCGCGCTGGATCAACCACAGCTGCGCCCCGAACTGCTTCGCCGACGAGCAGGACGGCCGGATCTTCATCACCGCGCTGCGCAATATCGCGGCGGGCGAGGAGATCAACTACGACTACGGCCTCATCATCGACGAGCGCTACACCCCCAAGCTCAAGGCCGAGTACCCCTGCTGGTGCGGCAGCCCGAACTGCCGGGGCACGCTGCTGGCGCCCAAGCGGGGCTGGTCTGCGCCCCAGCCGAAGAAGGCGGGCAAACCCGCTGGCCAGCGGGGCCGCGCGGCATGAGCACGCCGCTGCGCTGGCCCGCCGAGGCGCTGTGGGAGGCCGTGGCGCCATCGTTGCCGGGCTTTACCGTCGAGGTGTTGCCCAGCGTGGATTCCACCAACACCGAACTTATGCGCCGTGCGCGTGCCGGGCGCGTGGACCCCGTGCTGCTGGTGGCCGAGCAGCAGACGGCGGGACGCGGGCGCATGGGCCGTGCCTGGCAGAGCCGGGCGGGCGATTCGCTCACCTTTTCCCTGGGCCTGCCGCTGGCGCCGGTGGATTGGTCTGGCCTGTCGCTGGCCGTGGGCGTGAGCGTGGCCGAAAGTCTGCAGCCCGTGCTGCCGCGCGAGGGCAGCGCCGTCCCGCGCGTGGGCCTGAAGTGGCCCAATGACCTGTGGCTGGGTGGCGCGGGCGGCGACCGCAAGCTGGGCGGCATCCTGGTGGAGACGGCCAGTTTTGTCGCGCCCCAGGGCACCGGGCCGGGTCCGCATGCCGTGCCAGCCCGCTACGTGGTGGTGGGCATCGGCCTGAATGTGCTCCCGCAGGATGGGCAGGGCATGTCGCTTGCGCCGGGCAGCCTGCAAGAGGTGGAGGACGGGCTGGATGCCCCCGCTGCCCTGCTGCGCGTGGTGCCGCCGCTCGTCGGCATGCTGCAGTCGTTCGCTGCCTACGGTTTCGGGCCCATGCAGCCGCGCTTTGCGCTGCGCGACGTGCTGCAGGGGCGTGGTGTACGGCTGAGCGACGGCACCAGCGGCACGGCCCATGGCGTGGGCGAGGACGGCGCCCTGCTCGTGCATACTGCGGGCGGCATGCTGCCCGTCACCAGTTCCGAAATCAGCGTGCGGCCCGTCGCCTCCGGCGGGTCATCGGCCTGACCCGGTTCCGTATCCATGCTGCGCTTTTTCGTACTCGTCCTGTTGCTGGCCAATGCGGGCTATTTCGCCTGGTCGCGGGGGTTCATGCAGGAATGGGGCCTGGCCCCGGCGCAGCAGGCTGAGCCGCAGCGTCTGCAAGAGCAGATCCGGCCCGAGGCACTGCATATAGCCGGAGCCAAGGTGCAGCCGCCCGTGGCGGCCCCGGCGACGGAGCCCGCCGCAGGCACGGCATCGACAGAGCCTGCGGCCGCCGCCGCATCCGCATCTGCATCTGCGCCCACGGCAGCGTCGTCGTCCGCCGCCGAGTGTCTGCAGGCGGGCGTGTTCGATGAAGAGCAGGCCGATGCACTGCGCCGCGCAGCCGCCGCGTTGCCGCAAGGCAGCTGGAGCCTGCAGCGCACCACCATCGCCGGGCGCTGGATGGTCTACATGGGCCGCTTCGCGGACGGCGACGCGCTGGCCAAAAAGCGCGCCGAGTTGCGCGAGCTGGGCGTGCCGTTCGATCGGCCCAACAATCCGTCTCTGGAGCCCGGCCTTTCGCTGGGCCGGTTCTCCACCGAAGAGGCGGCACAGCGCGGGCTGAGCAATCTGGCCGCCAAGGGGGTTCGCACGGCCCGCGTGATGCAGGAGCGGGCCGATGCCCCGGGCTTCATGCTGCGTCTGCCCGCTGTGGATGATGCCTTGCGCCCTCAGCTCGATGCCTTGCGTCCCGCCCTGGCGGGCAAGACGCTGCGGTCTTGCTCCTGAGGAAGGGGTCAGCGCGCCCGCATGCCCAGAACGGCCGCGCCGATGATCATCGCCGTGGCCAGGGCCAGCGTGGGGCTGAAACCGCGTCCGCTCACCAGCACCAGCAGCGTGGTCGATGCCAGCGGCGTGATGTAGCTCAGGATGCCGATGTGGCGTGCATCGCCGAGCTTGAGCGCCTTGTCCCAGAGGTAGAACGACGCCCCCAGCGGCCCCAGCCCCAGCACCGCCAGCAGTGCCCAGTCGCGCGCCTGCAGCGTGGCGGCGGGTTCCAGCAGCGCGTGGCACAACAGTGAAAGCAGGCCCGACACCAGCCCGAACAGGCCGATGGCCGTCGTCGGGAAGGCCGCCACGCGCTTGGTCAGCAGCGAATAGGTCGCCCAGATGAAGGCCGCCGCCGCTGCCGGCAGGTAGCCCCAGGCCAGCGTGCCGCTGAGCTCGCGCCCGCCCGCGATCGCCATGGCTGCGCCGCCGAAGCCCAGCAGGGCCGCCAGCACATGCGGCAGGCGCAGCGCCACGCCCGGCAGCACCACGGGCGCCAGCACCACGATGAACAGCGGCCAGAGGTAGTTGACGAGGTTGGCCTCCACGGGCGGCGCGTTGCGCAGCGCGATGAACAGCAGGAAGTGGTAGGCGAACAGACCGTACACGCCCAGCGCCAGTGTGCGCAGCGGAATGCGCCATTGCGACGGGTCGCGCAGCACCAGGGGCCAGGCCGGCACGCTGCCGATCACCAGCGCGATGCCGGTCAGCAGGAAAGGCGGAACATGGGTGAGCGAGACGCCCAGCGAGGCGAGCGAGGCCCACAGGGCGATGGCGCCCAGCGCGTACAGATTGGCTTGCATGGAGCGAGCTTACGTGCCGGCACCATCGCGCGGCGCGGGCAGATCGTCGCGCAACGCGGGTTCGCGGCGGCGCAGGGCGGCCGTCAGCGCCGAGGGCGAGCGGTAGCCGGTGCGGCGCGCCACCTCGGCTACGGGCAGGCCGCGCGTGCGCAGCCACTGCGCCTGCTCCAGCCGCAGGCCGCGCAGCCAGGCCATGGCGGCCAGGCCCTGCTCCTCGCGGCAGCGCGCGGCGAACTGGGCCGGGCTGAGATGGACTTGCGCCGCCAGGTCGGCCACGCCCAGCGGATGCTGCCACTGGCCCGCGGCCCACAGGCGCAGCGCCTGCCAATCGATGGCGCGGCGGCGTCCGCTGGGGGGTGAAGCAGGGCGCTCAAGGGTCAGCCAGGCCTCGCGCAGCAGCGCCGGGCCGTGCGCCTGGGCCAGCGGCAGACCCTGCTGCAGCGCGCTGGCCAGGTAGCGCGCCAGGGGCAGGGCGTGAGTGGCCGGGACCGGCTGCGCCATGCAGCGCGCCCAGCCAGGATGGGCGCTGTCGAGCACCAGGCACAGGCTGCCGTGGGCCGACTCGAAGTCGTGGCGCGCACCGGGCTCGATGACGCAGCCGCCGCCGCTGGCCACGCGCAGGCCGCGCCCCTCCACTTCGAGGTCGAGCGCGCCCGAGAGGCCCAGCAGGATCTGGAAGTGGCCGTGGCTGTGGCTGCCCGGCGAGGCGCCGTAATGCCGCAGCGAGAGGGCCTCGGCGCCGTCCATGCGCAGCCCTGCCCGTGGGTCAGACGCCGGCCGACTTGGCCTGCTGGTCGGCGTGGTAGCTGGAACGCACCATGGCGCCCACGGCGGCGTGCGAGAAGCCCATCTTGTAGGCCTCGGCCTCGAACATCTTGAAGGTGTCGGGGTGGACGTAGCGGCGCACCGGCAGGTGGCTGTTGCTGGGCGCGAGGTACTGGCCGATGGTCAGCATGGAGATGTCGTGCGCGCGCATGTCCTGCATGACCTGCAGGATTTCCTCGTCCGTCTCGCCCAGGCCCACCATGATGCCGCTCTTGGTGGGGATGCCGGGGTTCTGGGCCTTGAACTTCTTCAGCAGGTTCAGTGAAAACAGGTAGTCGGAACCGGGGCGCGCTTCCTTGTACAGGCGCGGCGCGGTTTCGAGGTTGTGGTTCATCACGTCGGGCGGCGCTTCCTGGAGGATGCTGAGCGCGCGGTCGTCGCGGCCCCGGAAGTCGGGCGTGAGGATCTCGATCTGCGTGCTGGGCGAGAGCGCGCGGATCTGGCGGATGCACTCGGCGAAGTGCCCGGCGCCACCGTCGCGCAGGTCGTCGCGGTCCACGCTGGTGATGACGGCGTACTTCAGGCGCAGCTTGGCGATGGTGCGCGCCAGGTTCAGCGGCTCTTCCTGGTCCAGCGGGTCGGGGCGGCCGTGGCCCACGTCGCAGAACGGGCAGCGACGCGTGCACTTGTCGCCCATGATCATGAAGGTGGCCGTGCCGTGGCCAAAGCATTCGCCGATGTTCGGGCAGGAGGCTTCCTCGCACACGGTGTTGAGCTTGCTCTCGCGCAGGATCTGCTTGATCTCGTAGAAGCGCGTGGTCGGCGAGCCGGCCTTGACGCGGATCCAATCGGGCTTCTTCAGCACCTCGGCCTGCTCGACCTTGATGGGGATGCGCGAGAGCTTGGCGGCGGCCTTCTGCTTGGCCAGCGGGTTGTAGTCTGCGGTGGATTGCGCTTCGCGCACGACGTCGGAGGTGCTCATGGCTGGTGGCGGGTCAGGGCGCGAGCCGGATGCTGAGCTGTTTGCCCAGCACGTCCGCGGCCTCTTCCCAAGTGGTGTGGACCCCGATTGTAGAAAGGTCCACCGTTCGCAAGCCTGCATAACCACAAGGGTTGATGCGCGCGTAGGGTTCCAGGTCCATGGCCACGTTGAGTGCCACGCCGTGGTAGGTGCAGTGGCGGCTGACCTTCAGGCCCAGCGCCGCGATCTTGCCCAGGCCCGTGAAGTCGGGCGCGCTGCCCGGGCCGCCAGTGCCTTTTTGCGGTCGCTGCGGCAAACGCTCGTGGCTGTGCGGGTCGTCCAGCCGCACATAGATGCCGGGCGCCGAGGCCACGCGGTGGCCGGTGATGCCGAAATGCGCCAGCGTGCGGATCACGGCCTCCTCGATGCGGTAGACGTATTCCTTGACGTAGTAGCCGGCGCGCTGAAGGTCGATCAGCGGGTAGGCCACCACCTGGCCTGGGCCGTGGTAGGTGACCTGGCCACCCCGGTTGGTGGGCACCACGGGGATGTCGCCCGGCGCCAGGAGGTGGCTGCTCTGGCCTGCCAGACCCAAGGTGTAGACCGGTGGATGCTCACAAATCCATAGCTGGTCGGGCTTGTCAGACATGCGCTGCGCCGTGAAATCCTGCATGGCCTGGTAGGTGGGCAGGTAAGGCACGCGGCCCAGCATGCGCACTTCCAGGGGTGCGGTATGCATGGCGTCCGCCATTCAGAGCACGACCTTGACCAGGGGGTGCGACGAGAGTGCGCGGTACAGGTCGTCCAGTTGCTCTCGGCTGGTGGCCGTGATGGTGAGGGTCAGGCCCAGGTACTTGCCGCCGCTGCTTTCGCGCTGTTCGATGCTGGCCACGTCGAAACCGGGGTCGAAGCGCTGGGCGACTTCGGCGATGGCAGGAACAAAACCCTCCGCGCGCAGGCCCATCACCTTGATGGGGAAGCGTGAGGGGTATTCGATCAGGGAGTCCCTGCGCGCGTCGGTTCCGTCGGGCGAGGGGCTGGGGTCGGCGGGGGTGGAGGTCATGGGTGCTCTTAAATTAATAGCTGCTAGCGCTTTTGGATTATGCCTTCGGCGGCATTTGCGCTTCATTTTGGTGCGAGTGCTGCGCTCGCCTGTGCGTTGGTGGTGCGCAACAATGCGGAGTCCGCGACATGTGCAATGCCGCACGGAGTTGGAAAGCATTGCTGCAGGTCACGGGTTTTTACTTATAATCAAGGGCTTTGTGAAAGTTTCAGCCTGTAACGCGGAGCACGAACGATGCAAAAAATCGCTCCCGATTCGGAAGCTGAGGCTGAAGATCCTGACTTCAAGCCCCTGACGGCCCAAGAGGCCCAGGAGTGGCGCAGCCGCCATCCGGCTGTGTCCGTGTGGCGGCTGGTGGGGATGCAGGCGTTGGCCGGTGTGCTGGTCGCCCTGTTGGCATGGCTGCTGTCCGGCCGGTTGCCGGTGGCGTGGTCTGCGGGCTACGGTGCGCTGGCTGTGGTGTTGCCTGCGGCGCTTTTTGCGCGCGGCATGGCGCGCCAGAAGCGGGCGGCCACGGCTGGGGCGGCCATGGTGGGTTTCTTTGGCTGGGAGCTGGTCAAGATCCTGCTGACCGTCGCCATGCTGGCTGCGGCGCCCAAGGTGGTGCCTGGGCTGAGCTGGCTGGCGTTGCTGGCGGGCATGGTGGTAACGATGAAAACGTACTGGGTCGCGCTGATGGTGCGCCCCGGTGTCCGAAAAACCGATTGATTGAGAGAAGAGTAGTCCGATGGCCGCAGATGCGCACGCACCGACTGCAAGTGAATACATCGTTCACCACTTGCAGCATCTTCAAAACGTCAACCAGACCAAGATTGTCGATTTTTCGGTGATCAATTACGACTCCATCGTTGTGGGGCTGGTGCTTGGTTTTCTGACGCTGTTCATTCTCTGGAAGGCGGCGCGCACGGCGACTTCCGGGGTTCCTGGCCGGTTCCAGGCAGCCGTGGAGATTCTGGTGGAGATGGTGGACAACCAGGCCAAGGCCAACATCCACAATGCAGAAAGCCGCAAGTTCATTGCGCCTCTGGGGTTGACGGTGTTCGTCTGGATCTTTCTGATGAATTTCATGGACATGATCCCGGTGGATCTGTTGCCTGTGCTGTGGCAAGGCGCCACGGGTGACAGCCACGCCTATCTGCGCGTCGTGCCGACGGCCGACCTGTCCACCACGCTGGGCCTGGCTTTTGCCGTGCTGATGCTGCGCTTCTGGTACAGCGTCAAGATCAAGGGTGCCGGTGGCTGGGCGCACGAGCTGATTTCCGCACCCTTTGGCACCAGCAAGAACCCGATTTTCGCGCTCATCCTGGGTCTGGTGAACGTGCTGATGCAGATCATTGAATATGTGGCCAACACCGTGTCCCATGGCATGCGGTTGTTCGGCAACATGTACGCTGGCGAGTTGGTCTTCATGCTGATCGCCCTGATGGGCGGGGCTGCTGCGCTGTCGTTGTCTGGGGTGCTGCTGCCGGTGGGTCACGTGATTGCGGGGACCATCTGGACGCTGTTCCACATTCTGGTGATCACGCTGCAGGCGTTCATTTTCATGATGCTTGCGTTGATCTACCTCGGTCAGGCGCACAACGCGCACTAAGTTTCCCTTTCGTTTTTTCTTTCCTTAACTTTTTTCTTAACTCAGGAGTCATCATGGAAAACATTCTCGGTCTCGTCGCTCTGGCTTGCGGTCTGATTGTGGGTCTCGGCGCTGTGGGCGCTTCTATCGGTATCGCGCTGATGGGTGGCAAGTTCCTCGAATCGTCTGCCCGTCAACCTGAGCTCATCAACGAACTGCAAACCAAGATGTTCATCTTGGCTGGTCTGATCGACGCTGCCTTCCTGATCGGTGTGGCTATCGCTCTGCTGTTCGCATTCGCTAACCCCTTCGCTTCGACCTTGCTGGCCAACCTGCCCAAGTAATTCCCGTTCGACGCCACTTTAGAAAGGTGTTGCCGTGAGTATCAACGCGACCCTGTTCGTTCAGGCCATCGTCTTCCTGATCCTGGTGTGGTTCACGATGAAATTCGTGTGGCCCCCGATCGCGAAGGCTCTGGATGAGCGAGCCCAGAAAATCGCCGATGGCCTCGCTGCCGCCGACCGTGCCAAATCCGAACTGACCGCTGCCAACCAGCGCGTCGAAAAGGAATTGTCGCAAGCGCGCAACGAGACGGCTTCCCGTCTGGCCGATGCCGACCGCCGTGCACAGGCCATTATCGAAGAAGCCAAAGCCAAGGCCACCGAGGAAGGTAACAAGATTGTTGCCTCCGCCCGTGCCGAGGCCGAGCAGCAGGCTGTGCAAGCCCGTGAGGCCCTGCGTGAGCAGGTGGCGGCGCTGGCCGTCAAGGGTGCCGAGCAGATTCTCCGCAAGGAAGTCAATGCCGGTGTCCACGCCGACCTGCTCAATCGCCTGAAGACCGAGCTGTAAGGGGACGCATATGGCTGAACTCGCCACCATCGCCCGTCCTTACGCTGAAGCCTTGTTCAAGGCCTGTGCTGCGAATGCAGGTATCGATCTGGGCAGCACTGCTGCCTGGATGGATGAACTGGCGCTGATTGCCGCCAACCCGCAGATCCGCCAGCTGGCAGACAGCCCCAAGGTGACCTCGGACCAGGTGTTCGACGTTGTCACCGGTGTGGCGCGTTCTGCGCTGCCCGACGTAGCAAAGAACTTCTTGCGCACAGTCATTGACAACGGCCGCCTGAATGCGCTGCCCGAGGTGGCAGCGCAGTTCCGCGCGCTCGTGAACCGTCGCAATGGTTCTTCGGATGCTGTCGTGCACAGTGCGTTCCCCATGGACGCCGCAGCTTTGTCGGAAGTGTCTGCCGCGCTCGAAAAGCGCTTCGGCCGCAAGCTCAATCTCTCCGTGCAGCACGACGAGTCGCTGATCGGGGGCATTCGCGTGGTGGTGGGCGATGAGGTGCTCGACACCTCGGTCAAGGCCCGTCTGGAACAAATGAAAGCGGCCCTCATTGCGTAACCGCGCTTGAGGTCTCGGCTAAACAAAGAAAGAAGGAAAGAGTCATGCAACTCAATCCCGCAGAAATTTCTGAACTGATCAAGAGCCGCATCGAGGGTCTGGCAGCCAGCAGCGACATCCGTAACCAGGGCACCGTGGTGTCCGTGTCCGACGGTATCGTGCGCATCCATGGCCTGTCCGATGTGATGCAGGGCGAAATGCTCGAATTCCCCGCCACCGCGGACGGCACGCCTTCCTATGGTCTGGCGCTGAACCTCGAGCGTGACTCCGTCGGCGCCGTGATTCTGGGCGAGTACGAGCACATCTCCGAAGGCGACACCGTCAAGTGCACGGGCCGCATTCTGGAAGTGCCCGTCGGCCCCGAACTGATCGGTCGCGTGGTCAACGCGCTGGGTCAGCCGATCGACGGCAAGGGCCCCATCAATGCCAAGCTCACGGACGTGATCGAAAAGGTCGCTCCGGGCGTGATCGCCCGTAAGTCGGTGGACCAGCCCCTGCAGACTGGCCTGAAGTCGATTGACTCCATGGTGCCCGTCGGCCGTGGCCAGCGCGAGCTGATCATTGGTGACCGTCAGACCGGCAAGACGGCTGTGGCCATCGACGCCATCATCGCCCAGAAGGGCCAGGGCGTGACCTGTATCTACGTCGCCATCGGTCAGAAGGCCTCGTCGATCAAGAACGTCGTGCGCGCGCTCGAACAAGCCGGTGCCATGGACTACACCATCGTCGTGGCCGCTTCGGCTTCCGAATCGGCGGCCATGCAGTACGTGTCGGCCTACTCGGGCTGCACGATGGGCGAATACTTCCGTGACCGTGGCGAAGACGCCATGATCGTCTATGACGATCTGTCCAAGCAGGCTGTGGCCTACCGTCAGGTTTCGCTGCTGCTGCGCCGTCCTCCAGGCCGTGAAGCCTACCCCGGCGACGTGTTCTATCTCCACAGCCGTCTGCTGGAGCGCGCCGCCCGTGTGAATGCCGACTACGTCGAGGCCTTCACCAAGGGTGAAGTCAAGGGCAAGACGGGTTCGCTGACGGCTCTGCCCATCATCGAAACCCAGGCCGGTGACGTGTCCGCCTTCGTTCCGACCAACGTGATCTCGATCACCGACGGCCAGATCTTCCTGGAAACCAGCCTGTTCAACGCCGGTATCCGCCCCGCCATCAACGCTGGTATCTCGGTGTCGCGCGTGGGTGGTGCTGCCCAGACCAAGCTGGTGAAGAACCTGTCCGGCGGTATCCGTACCGACCTGGCACAGTACCGTGAACTGGCTGCGTTCGCGCAGTTCGCCTCGGATCTGGATGAAGCCACCCGCAAGCAGCTTGATCGCGGTGCCCGCGTGACCGAGCTGCTCAAGCAGGCCCAGTACAGCCCGCTGCCGATCTCGCTGATGGCGTCCACACTGTTTGCTGTGAACAAGGGCTTTATGGACGATATCGATGTCAAGAAGGTTCTCGACTTCGAACACGGCCTGCACCAGTTCCTGAAGACCAGCCACGCCGCATTGCTGGCCAAGCTGGAACAGGCCAAGGCCATGGACAAGGACGCAGAAGCCGAATTGACCGCAGCGATCGCCGCGTTCAAGAAGTCGTTCGCTTAAACCGGACGAGGAGCCATCATGGCAGCAGGCAAGGAAATACGCGGCAAGATCAAATCGGTGGAAAACACCAAGAAGATCACCAAAGCCATGGAAATGGTGGCCGCATCCAAAATGCGCAAGGCGCAGGACCGGATGCGTGCAGCCCGCCCTTACAGCGAAAAGATCCGCAACATTGCAGCCAACCTGGGCCACGCCAATCCGGAGTACGTGCATCCGTTCATGAAGGTGAACGATGCCAAGGTCGCCGGTGTGATCGTGGTGACAACGGACAAGGGCCTGTGCGGTGGCATGAACACCAACGTGTTGCGCGTCGTGACGTCCAAGCTGCGTGAGCTGCAAGGCGCTGGTGTGTCCACGGAGGCGGTTGCCATTGGCAACAAGGGCCTGGGCTTCCTGAACCGTGTGGGCGCCAAGGTGGTTTCGCATGTGACGGGGCTGGGTGACACCCCGCATCTGGACAAGCTGATCGGCCCCGTGAAGGTGCTGCTCGACGCATATGCCGAAGGCAAGATCAACGCGGTGTATCTGAGCTACACCAAGTTCATCAACACCATGAAGCAGGAGTCGGTGGTGGAGCAGTTGCTCCCCCTGTCCTCTGCGCAGATGCAGGCCGAGAAGACGGAGCATGGATGGGATTACATCTATGAACCCGATGCGCAAAGCGTGATCGACGATCTGCTGGTCCGCTATGTCGAGTCCCTGATCTACCAGGCGGTTGCTGAAAACATGGCGTCCGAACAATCGGCGCGCATGGTGGCCATGAAGGCTGCCACCGACAACGCAGGCAGCGTTATTGGCGAGTTGAAGCTGGTCTACAACAAGACGCGCCAGGCTGCGATCACGAAAGAACTTTCGGAAATCGTGGCTGGCGCAGCCGCTGTGTAAGCAGCTCAACAGACAACATTATTGGAGCGAAAAATGGCTCAAGTGCAAGGCAAGATTGTTCAATGTATCGGCGCCGTGGTGGACGTGGAGTTCCCGCGCGACCAGATGCCCAAGATTTACGACGCCCTGAAGCTCGAAGGCTCTGCGCTGACGCTGGAAGTGCAGCAGCAGCTGGGCGACGGCGTGGTGCGTACCATCGCGCTGGGTTCTTCCGACGGCCTGCGTCGTGGTCTGATGGTGTCCAACACCGAGGCCGCCATCACGGTGCCCGTGGGCAAGGCCACCCTGGGCCGCATCATGGACGTGCTGGGTTCGCCCATCGATGAGCGCGGTCCCGTGGACCAGGCCCTGACGGCCTCCATCCATCGCAAGGCCCCTGCGTACGACGAACTGTCGCCGTCGCAAGAGCTGCTGGAAACCGGCATCAAGGTGATTGACTTGGTGTGCCCGTTTGCCAAGGGCGGCAAGGTGGGTCTGTTCGGTGGCGCCGGTGTGGGCAAGACCGTGAACATGATGGAACTCATCAACAACATCGCCAAGGCCCACTCGGGTCTGTCGGTGTTCGCCGGTGTGGGCGAGCGTACCCGCGAAGGGAACGACTTCTACCATGAAATGGCCGATTCCGGCGTGGTGAACCTGGAGAAGCTGGAAGACTCCAAGGTGGCCATGGTCTACGGTCAGATGAATGAGCCCCCGGGCAACCGTCTGCGCGTGGCGCTGACCGGCCTGACCATCGCCGAGTCCTTCCGTGACGAAGGCCGTGACGTGCTGTTCTTCGTGGACAACATCTACCGCTACACGCTGGCCGGTACCGAAGTGTCCGCTCTGCTCGGCCGTATGCCTTCCGCCGTGGGCTACCAGCCTACGCTGGCTGAAGAAATGGGCCGTCTGCAAGAGCGGATCACCTCGACCAAGGTCGGCTCGATCACTTCCATCCAGGCCGTGTATGTGCCAGCGGATGACTTGACCGACCCATCGCCCGCTACGACGTTTGCCCACTTGGACTCCACCGTCGTGTTGTCCCGTGACATTGCTTCGCTGGGTATCTACCCCGCCGTGGACCCCCTGGACTCCACCAGCCGCCAGTTGGACCCGAACGTTGTGGGCGAAGACCACTACGCCACGGCCCGCGCGGTGCAGGGCACCCTGCAGCGCTACAAGGAACTGCGCGACATCATCGCCATTCTGGGCATGGACGAACTGGCTCCTGAAGACAAGCTGGCCGTGGCCCGCGCCCGGAAGATCCAGCGTTTCCTGTCGCAGCCTTTTCACGTGGCCGAAGTGTTCACGGGCTCGCCCGGCAAGTACGTGCCGCTGGCCGAAACCATCCGTGGCTTCAAGATGATCGTGAACGGCGAGTGCGACCACCTGCCCGAGCAGGCGTTCTACATGGTCGGTACCATCGACGAAGCCTTCGAGAAAGCCAAGAAGATGGCGTAAACGGGTCGGGCGGATGCCGTCATGGTGTCCGCCAACCTGCTTGCTCCCGCTTTTTGTAGAGTCCCAAAGGAATCCAGATGGCCAACACCATTCATGTCGACGTTGTCAGCGCTGAAGAGTCCATCTTCTCCGGTGAGGCGCGCTTCGTGGCCCTTCCCGGCGAAGCCGGCGAACTGGGCGTCTATCCGCGTCACACTCCGCTGATCACCCGTATCAAGCCGGGGTCGGTGCGCATCGAGATGGCCGACGGCAGCGAAGAGTTCGTTTTCGTGGCGGGTGGCATTCTCGAAATTCAGCCTGACTGTGTCACGGTGCTGTCCGATACGGCCGTGCGTGGCAAGGACCTGGACGACGAGAAGGCCAATGCCGCGAAGGCGGCCGCCGAAGAGGCCGTGAAGAACGCCAAAGGCGAATTGGACCTGGCCCGTGCCCAGTCCGAGCTGGCCATCATGGCGGCGCAGATTGCCGCTTTGCGCAAGTACCGCCAGAAGAAGTAATCTGGCATTGCGGCCTTGCCGCACTGGAAAACCGCCTCATTTGCAGGCGGTTTTTTTATGGGCGCTCGGAGGAGCAGGTCTAGCGGATGATGGGGGCATCGGGCAGTTCGTTGCTGCGCGCGTCCCCCGGCTCTGCGGGAAAGTGCGACTCCAGCAGTGCGGAGACCTTATCGATGGCAAGCACGAGGCCTTCTTCCCAATGCCCAGCACGCAGCGGAGACCGCATCTGGGCGATCATCTCCTGCCAGTGCCGGGCCGTTGCATGCGGGTTCAATCCTCTGTCGGCAACGATCTCTATCGCGTGCTCTGCCATCAACAGATAGATCAGAACGCCGTTGTTGCCTTCCGTGTCCCATACACGCAACTTGCCGAAGAGCGTCAGCGCACGCTCGCGTGCGGGGGCATTGCGGGAAAGGTAGCTCAAGGGCAGGGAAGACTCCGCATAGATACGGATTTGCCCCGTGTGAAGGGACTCGCTGGCCGCTATGCGTGCCTGCAGACGGGAGCGAACGGCCTGTGGCAGATGGCGTTCGGCAGAGCCACTGACTGCAAAACCAAGGTGACGGACCGTGCGTGAAAACCGTTTGAAGAATGCTGACATGTTTACCAATCTCCAGAGGCGCCGCCACCGCCAAAGTCGCCACCCCCTCCGGAGCTGAAGCCATCGTTGCCGCCGCTGCCGCTCCAGTTGTCGGTCGAGGACCGGGAGGACCAGCCATTGCCGGAAGGGCCGCCACCCGGACTGCGTGCAGACCCGCTGGAACCCACAATGCTCCACACCATGCCCAGCACGGCGGCCAAAGTCGCCAACGCGTAGCTGTGGGTAAAAAGCTGGGCCAGAAGTCCAGTGCCCAGGCCGACCAGCAGCGTACCAAGTGCGGGCCCGAATACCGCCCGTGCCACCACGGCGCAAAGGGGAACCGCAAAAAACAAAAAGATGCCAATGTCCGTCCAGCCAAATCCCGGCGATGTCTTCCCGGCCGGTGAAGCAGGCAAGGCATCCGGTGCGGGCAGGGATTCGCCACGAATGAGTGCAGTGATGTGCGTGACACCTGCGGCCAGGCCTTCTGCGAAGCGGTCTTGCTTGAACTGAGGAACGATGGCTTCATCGATGATGCGTTTGGCCGCAAGATCAGGAATAGCCCCTTCGAGGGACTTTGCGACTTCAATCCGCATCTTGCGATCCTGCTTGGCAACCAGCAGCAGCAAGCCATCTCCGGTGCCAATGCGGCCGATCTTCCAGGCATTGGCAACCCGATTGGCGTACGAAGCGATGTCTTCTGGCGCTGTGGTGGTCACCAGCAAAACAACGATCTGCGAACCCGCTTCGCGCTCGAAGGTGGCAAGACGCGATTCCAGTTCCGCCAGTTCTGCAGCGGACAAGGTACGTGTCTGATCGATGACCCGTGCGGTGAGTTCAGGAACCGGCTGAACCGATTGAGCGAAGGTGAAAAACGGAAAAATAGCTATAACAATAATAGCTGCTAGCGCCCGAAAATAAAGGGCAAACCGCATACTTTGTACTATTGTTTGTTGAAATCAACGCTCGGTGGAGAAGCGAGCTGGGATGCATCGCCAACCGAAAAGGAAGGTTTGGTCGAGTAGCCGAAAACTTTCGCCGTGAGATTGCTGGGAAAACTGCGCGCGAGCACGTTGTATTCCTGGATGGATTGGATGTAGCGGTTGCGTGCCACGGTGATCCGGTTCTCCGTGCCTTCGAGTTGCACGCGCAAATCACGGAAGCCCTGATTGGCCTGCAGAGTGGGGTAGCGCTCCGAAACCGCCATGAGCCGCGAGAGGGCCGACGAAAGTTCGCCTTGTGCCTGCTGAAAACGGGCGAAAGATGTGGGATCGTTCAGGGTTTCTGGCGACACCTGGATCGATGTGGCCTTGGCGCGCGCCTCGATGACCTTTGTCAGCGTTTCCTGCTCGAAACTCGCTTCCCCCTTGACGGTATTGACGATGTTGGGAATCAGATCGGCGCGGCGCTGGTACTGGTTGAGCACCTCGCTCCACGCTGCCTTGGATTGCTCGTCAAGCCGCTGAAAGTCGTTGTATCCACAGCCGGAAAGAGCAAGCACGGCGACCAGGAGGGCGAAAAGGCGTTTCATGGCGGCAAGGGCGCGTGACCCGTGGGGGCGGAAGTGCCAGGTACAGGCGCCTGCGCATTTTGCCGCAAACCGGAACCGCCACGCAGTGCAGAATCGCGCCATGGACGAAATCGTGAAACAGGCACTGGCCAAATGGCCCAATGTGCCCGATTGCTATGGGTGGCTGGGCCTGGATGCCCGGGGGCGCTGGTACATACGCGATGGTGCGACACAGTTCGCCGGGGACTTTCCGTCGCACAAGGGAACGGAGCTTCACCATGAAAAGCTGCTGGAATTCATTGCCCGCAACTATGACCACGACGCCAGGGGCCAGTGGTTCTTCCAGAATGGGCCGCAGCGCGTCTATGTGGAACTGGAGTGCACGCCATGGGTCTGGCGGGTGGACCCCGGCGGTACGATTCGTTCGCATACCGGGCAGCATGCGTCAGCCGCACGCTGTCTGCTCGATGAAACGGGCAAAGTGTACTTGGTGACGGATCTGGGAGTCGGTCTTGTTCACACCCAGGATGTTGGTTGCATCGCCGAACAGATCGAAATAGGACGCTGGACCCCGGAATCCGTGATCGAGAGCCGTCTGGAGGATGCCTATGGTTATGTGCGAAGTCCCAGCCGCCGTCAGCAGATGCCGTGACACCGCCGTCGGCACATGCCCACGAAAAAACAGCCGACGGTGTCGGCTGTGTGGATGTGCCCGAAGCGGGCGGCGCGCGCCTGCGGGCGCACCAAGAGGTCAGTTGCCCTCGGTGGGCGCAGCCGGTGGCTCGGGCGCGGTGAACGACGCGCCGGCAGAGTTGGCCAGATAGACGACGGCGCGGGCGATTTCTACATCGGAGAAGTCGCCGCCTCCTTGTGCCGCCATGGCGTTCTTGCCTTTCAGCGCGGATTGAATCAGGGACTCAAGACCGGTCTGAATCCGCGCGCCCCAGGCGCCTGCGTCGGCCACCTTGGGGGCACCGGCGGCGCCCGTCGCATGGCAGGCAGCACATTGGGCATTGAAAACCTGCTCGCCCGACTGAAGCGGGCGGTTGGCATCGCGGATCTCCACGCGCCCGACCTTCTGGATGCGCTCCGAAATCGCGCGCTCTGGATTGGCCGCGCCAGGTGCCAGCTTGTTGGCCGAGGTGATGTACATCACCAGGCCAATGATGACAAAAACCGGAACCACAAAAGCATAGAGGACTGCTGCGAGCAGTTGCTTGGGGGTCTTGATGGGGCCCGTATGGGCATCGTCGTGGTGGGTTGTGCTCATGGGGCCTTGGTGCTTCTCGCTTGACATGGATCAGAAATTATAAAGGCGGCCGTCGCCAAGGACATGCGAGGCTGGGCTGCGAAATGACACATAGCCGTGCCATAATCCAAGGCTCTGCCCGTGGACGCCTTGCGTTCTGTGCAGATGCGTGATGCGGCTGTAGCTCAGTGGATAGAGTATTGGCCTCCGAAGCCAAGGGTCGTGGGTTCGATCCCCGCCAGCCGCGCCAGACTGTTTGATGTGAAACGCGCTGTGGTACATGCAGCGATGGAATGCAAAAAGATGGGCTGGAACGCCATTGAGTTGTGAAAGCCTGAAAAATTAGGCTATAATTTGCGATTGTCCGGAGGGGTGCCCGAGTGGCTAAAGGGGGCAGACTGTAAATCTGTTGGCTTACGCCTACGCTGGTTCGAATCCAGCCTCCTCCACCAATTTGCGAATGCGAAATACGAAGCCGTCCGAGGTGCGGATGGCTTGGCAGAAGCGGCTTTCGGGTTGCTGATGCGGGAGTAGTTCAATGGTAGAACCCTAGCCTTCCAAGCTAATGACGCGGGTTCGATTCCCGTCTCCCGCTCCATTTTTCGCAGTCGCGGTTTTGCAAGTCTTGATCGCTTGAGCGGTCTTCTTCAAGTTGCCCATGTGGCTCAGTGGTAGAGCACTCCCTTGGTAAGGGAGAGGTCGCGGGTCCGATTCCCGCCATGGGCACCACGAATTTCAGGTGCGTCTGCTTGGGATTGCGCCGAAATCCTGTTGTGTTGTTATAGATTTTTTTCGGAGTCGGAAAAATGGCAAAAGGAAAATTCGAGCGCACGAAGCCGCACGTCAACGTGGGCACGATCGGCCACGTGGACCATGGCAAGACGACGCTGACGGCGGCCATCGCCACGGTGCTGTCGGCCAAGTTCGGCGGTGAAGCCAAGAAGTACGATGAAATCGACGCAGCG
>Ga0209207_1000280_pt1 | contig 35227 bp, 31 predicted proteins | sample SaghotsprinmetaG_FD_184140 | JGI IMG/M metagenome (GOLD analysis project Ga0209207, IMG submission 184140) | Hot spring microbial communities from South Africa to study Microbial Dark Matter (Phase II) - Sagole hot spring metaG (SPAdes) (version 3) | ecosystem: Environmental > Aquatic > Thermal...
TCAGCCTTGGCGGAAATGGTGGGTTATGGTGAGTATGGCGTCATTTTTGAAAAGGGCAGTGAGTTGGCATTGGCAGATGCCTTGGCTCAAGTGCTGGAGGACCCAACTCTTCGGCATAAGTTTGGTAAAAAAGGGCGAGAGTATGTACTGGTTGAGCGAGCATGGCTGCACTCTTCTCTATGTTTCTCAAAGGCAATAAACTATTTAAGTTAGATTGTAAGTGTTTTCTTTTTGTTGTCGGTTTTTATATTGATATTGTTGAGGTGTTGTGTGGCGGAAAGATATTTTTTTATTCATGTCGGGCTGCCAAAAACAGCTACAACTTTCATGCAAAATTCTATTTTCAAGAAATCACTTGAAATAAATTACATGAATAGAAAGAGAGTTAATGATTACTTTGAGAAGGTGGTTGGTGTCGGTTTGCGTAAGATTTTTTCTTTGTCCCCACTTATATGGAATGGCCCCGGTCGAGAAGCGCTTATCCAATTGATCAGACGCTTTGGAGTTTCCAAGTCTCTGGTGATTTCGGATGAGAATTTTAGTGTTAACGCGGATTTTTTTAGTTTCTCCGGTTCGTTGCATATTCCTGATCCGTACATTGTTGCGGCGCACATGAAGTCTATTGATAATATTGCACGAGATAATGGGTTTGCTGGTGTAAAAGTGGTTATTTCAATTAGACGCCAAGATACTTGGCTTGCATCTAGGTATGTGCAGTCGGCTGACAAGATTTCAGTTTTTTCACAGGAGGATTTCGAGCGGCGTGTAAATAATATATTTAGCTGCAATAAGTTCGCATATAGTAAAAAAGTTTGGATTGATTATGAATATCTCTTGGATGTTTTTTCTTGGGCTGTGGGGCCTAAAAATGTCCATTTCTTTCCAATGGAGAAACTGTCTGCGCATCCAGTAGAGTTTGTTGGCGAGCTAGATTCTTTGTTCTGTGCAAGAGGCAGCTTTGTTGACATGGCTAAGCAAGAAGATTTTTTTGCCAAGAAAAGTACAAATTCAAAAGGTAGTTCTACTTGGTCAATCATGACGCCAGCAGGTGGGGAGGTTTTCATTGAGTTAAATGAAGATTTACGTGAAAGGCTGATTTCCGAGTTTCGTGACTCAAATATGGTTTTTGACAAGCGACTTAGGTTGGGGTTGTCAAGTTACGGATACTATTGATTTGATTTTCAATATTTCTAATTTATTTTATGCTGGCTAGAGGAGTATTAATCATTCTCTTTCGGTGTGCGGGGTATTCTATTTGGTTTTGGTGCGATAATTAATTGGATAGTACTGTATGCCCTTGTCATGTCGGGTCGGTTGGCTCTTGTTCGTGTTTTTGGGGGTGTTTTTTTGATAATCTCATTTAAGAATAATTTTATTTTTATAAGGACTAGGAAAACGGCATCTACTAGTACCGAGATCGTCCTTAGTAGTTGGTGTGGGAAAGATGATGTTGTCACGCCTGTTGGGCCTGAAGACGAACTGGTCAGGTTGAACTATGGTGGTGCTCCAAGCAATTTTTGTTCTGATAAGGGCTTAGAGAAAGAGTATCTTTCTTTGCTTTCTAGTCGGGACTTGAGTCTTATTTCAGATAAGTATAGAAAAATCAAGAGAAAGCAGATTTTTCAGAATCATGCATCTGCAAAGGAGGTGCGTGACTCTATTCCAAGCCGGATTTGGGAGGGTAGTTTTAAGTTTGCGTTTGATCGTCATCCTTATGAAAAAGTGGTCTCTCTTACTTTTTGGAGGCGGAAGCTTGAAGTGGCATCTGGAGTTCCTGTTGAGGAGTTTATTGATGAAATTATAGATCAGGCAGAATACAGAAATTTTGAGCTATACTCTGAGGGTGGTCATGTGTTGCTAGATAAGATCTTCAAATATGAAGATTTAAGTTCTGTTTTGGGGTGTCTGGCAGCTAGATATTTTACGTCGATTAGTGAAGATTTGCCCATGGCTAAAGGTCAGTATAGGAAAGATCGACGTCCGGCGGCGCTAATTTTAAGTCAAAAGCAAAGAAATAGTATTTATGAAATTTGTCGGGATGAATTTGACTATATGGGATATGTAAATTAATTGATGATTTCTGTATGAGGTGGTTTTTATTGTGCTCTTCATGGGTGTGGGTTTGGTTGGTTGCTTAAACATTGATTACTAATATCGAAGATATTCTGCGCTGGACCATATCACTTGGAATGAAATTCCTTAGGATAGTGCCTTGGGCGACCAGTGCAATTGTTGTTATGACCATAGTGTCGCAGGTTACTTTGCTGCTTGCTTTCTTTTTACCGCTCAAGGTTGTGGTCTTGCTTGGGTCCTCAGGGATGCCGCGCTATTTTCCAAGCTCATGGCAGTTACTTGATAGAGATTTTCTTATATTAACGCTCAGTGCGGCTACTGTGGTTTTTTATTTGGCGCATATTTTTATAGAAAATTTAATCAATCGGATCACTGCTTATGGTTCTTCTCAGCTTCTTCTGCGTAGTCAGAAGCTTGTTTTATTTGAGAATCAGGCTGATATGGCTGCCAAGGCATACTTGCGTTATTCGCGGGCTTTGTCTGGGGTGGTTTTTTCTGGCTTGGCTATGGTGGTATTGTTCTTTCTTTATCCGTTAATGGCAATTATTCCTCCAGTTGTTGTGCTTGGGCAGTTTTTGTTTACGTGTCTGCTTATAAAGTCTATACAGAATTTAGTAATTAATAATTTTTCTAGCTTTGTTGGACTGTGTAGTGGCTTTGGGTTCTTTGCTGGATTCTCTTTTCTTGTGGTGGATTTTTTATTCTTTGAACCGCCTGGTTTGATCTCGGCAATTATTGCTATATTATTGCTTCGACAGATATTTAAGCGAATTTCAGTCTCATTAATAGATGTCGTTGCGTTGTTTGATCAGCGCCATAGGCTGGGTGCTTTGTTCTTTCATGGCCAAGCTTTTGTGCCGGTAGATAGGATCAATAAACAGCGAGAGGTCTGGCAATTACTAGAGCCTGAAGTTCGTTCTTCTTGGCTTGCTTATTCGGTAGACCACGAGGTTAGCGAGCCTACTGATCCGGGCGAGTGGTTTGGTTCTGGGGGGGCTGATGTTTTTGTATTTTATTATCAACAAATTCATGTAATCAAACTGTTTGGAAAAAAGCGATGTAAGTGGGCGGAGCATGAGGCCTTCCTCTTTCAGTCGCTTGGTAAAACGAGCCTTCCAGCATTGAGATTTCGTGCGAGCAAGAAAGTTGAAGGCTATTATTGTCACATTTTTGAATGCAATGGGCGTTTTAAGCGTGTTCCGCAGAGAAATTTAAAGGCAGCCAATTGCCTGTTTTGGATGAATTTGGTGTCTGTGGTGCCGCCTGCCAGGCTAGTTAAAAGCTATTATCGCTCTCATCTTACTCTTTTGCAGCGTTTTGATGATGAATTATTTATTAGGTTGAGTTGGATTGTTACTGATGAATCAACCCGAGAGGCGGTGATGAGTGTTGCGGCAAAGCTGCCAGAAATAAAGAAAAGAATTAGTGTTTTGCCTCTAGTCATTACAAATCCAGATACCTTGTCTAGTTTGTGTGTGGACTGCTCAGATAGCACCAACATTATGTCTGTGCACTGGGGGCGTTGGGGGATTGAGCCTTTAGGTGCTTTCTTACCTGTGCCGCTGAGAGAGGAAAATGCACTCCGGGAGGCGTTAACGCAGGCTGCAACTGTAAGAAAAGATTTGGCAAGTGTTTTGGCGGAAGACGTTCTTCTGGCGGGTTATCTCTCTGTTTTGGAAAAGTCCATGAATAAGCAGCGTTGGAACGATGCATTAAAATCTGTTCGGGCGCTTGCAAAGTTACTTGATAAAGGTTTGCAGTAGTGAAATGTGTCTCGATGATCGTTTGGAATGATTTCCTAAACGACGCCAGAGTACTGAAGGAGGCAGAAAGTCTGCAGAAAGCTGGATATGCGGTTACCGTCCATGCGTTATTGGTTCCTGGAGTGACCCCCGCACTTGAGTATCTTGACAGCGGGGTGGCTGTCCGGCGCGTTGCACGGAATCCGCTTCAGCCGATGGCTAAGCCTCGTATCATCAGTGGTGATATTGTCGTTCGCGGAAAGTTTGCAGGCCTGCAGAAACTATGGAAAATTGCCACGCGGGCTATGACCCATGTGGTATTACTGATCAAGATGATTCGGGGGCGTCCCGATCTTATCCACGCTCATGATGCGAATACCCTGCCAACTGCATGGCTGGCGGCAAAACTAAGTGGTGCAAAACTGGTTTATGATGCCCATGAAATCAGTACCAGTCGTGAGGGCTATGCCGGCTTTCGCAATTTAGTGGCTGTGGTTGAAAAGTGCCTTATGCCACGTGCCGACGGCACCATTACCACTACGGATTCTCGGGCCAAGTTCTTTGCCCGCGCCTATCATATTCCGCGGCCGCTTGTGTTGCAGAATCGCCCTCGGCTCCAAAGTTCGGAGCGATCCTCGCGTATTCGCGAAGAGTTAGGCTTGCAGCAGCCATGGCCTATCGTCCTGTATCAGGGGGGCATACAGCAGGGGCGAGGTTTGGAGCGTCTGATACGTGCGGCGTCTTCCATTCCGGATGCATACTTTGTGCTTATCGGAGGGGGCCGGCTTGAAAGGGTATTGCATGAAATAGTGCGTGAGCAGGGGCTAGAGGATCGCGTTTTTCTTGTTCCAACTGTCCCTCTTGCAGACTTGCCGAGCTATACCGCCTCTGCGGATATTGGCGTACAACCCATTGAAAATACCTGCCTGAATCACTCTACAACAGATTCCAATAAGCTTTTTGAGTATGTACAGGCGGGGTTGCCCGTTATTGCCTCTGCCTTCCCTGAAATCAGAAAGATAGTTAACGCCTATGATCTTGGTCTGCTGGTTGAACCGGGTAATACAGGTGATCTGATTTCTGCCATTACCGCTCTTGTTAATCATTCTGAGAAGCGTATGTATTTGAGCTCGCGTGCTCAGGATGCGGCTCGGATTCTGAACTGGGAAGGGCAGGAAAAATTGTTGCTTAACCTTTATGATCGCATTCTGCGCTGATGCAGGGAGTTGGGGCGGTTCCTGGTTGTATCTGAGGCCAGGTTTTACGATTGCTGTACTAGGAGTTATGGGGTGAACAACCTGACATGGCATCAGCATAGGCTGAGCAAGCTTGAACGTTCCGGGCAGAAGAATCAGCAGCCCTGCATCCTCTGGTTTACCGGCCTCAGTGGCTCTGGCAAGTCGACCCTGGCCAATGCGCTGGAGCAACGGCTTTTTGCATTGAACCATCACACCTATCTGCTCGATGGCGATAACGTGCGGCATGGCCTGAACAAGGATTTGGGTTTTTCCGATGCCGATCGACAGGAGAATATTCGTCGTATTGGTGAGTTGTCGGGCTTGTTTGTCGACGCGGGGCTGTTGGTGCTGGCGGCGTTTATTTCACCGTTCCGGGCGGAGCGGCGCATGGTGCGAGAGCTGGTTCAGGCGGGTGAGTTTGTCGAGATCCATGTGGCTACGCCGCTGAGTACCTGTGAGCAGCGTGATCCGAAGGGGCTTTACCGCAAGGCCCGTGCCGGTGAGATTCGTAACTTCACAGGGATCGATTCCATTTATGAGGCGCCAGAGACGCCTGAACTGGTGATTGATACTTCACTGGCCAGCCTTGACGAATCTGTGGACAGGATTATTCAGTACCTGAAGGATAGGGGCATTCTCAAGGATGGTCGCGATGCGTAGCTACGATGTTTTCAATGGCGATGCGGACGGCATTTGCGCGTTGCTGCAGTTGCGTTTGGCCGTTCCCCTGAATGCCGAGTTGGTGACAGGGGTTAAGCGCGATATCGATTTGCTTGGGCGTATCCCTGTTGATCTGCCGGCCAATATCACGGCTTTGGACATCAGCCTGGACCAGAACAGATTGGCTGTTGACAGGCTGCTGGCTACAGGTAGCCATGTTTTTTACTGCGATCACCATTATCCGGGCGAGAGCCTGCCTGATCATCCCAATTTTACCGGGTTGATCGATACCCAGCCGACGACCTGTACCAGTCTGTTGATCGACCAGCATCTGGGCGGGCGTTTTCATCATTGGGCGATTGCGGCCGCTTTTGGGGACAACCTCAATGCCGTTGCCGAATCTTTGGCAGCGCAAGCAGGTTTGAGCCAGGAGCAGACCTTGTCCTTGAAGGCGCTGGGCATCTGTATCAACTACAACGGTTATGGGGCCAGCCTTGAAGACCTGCACTTTCATCCGGCGCAGTTGTATCAGGCGCTTTTGCCCTATCGTGACCCGCTGCAAGTGATTGCCGATAAGCCCGAGGCATGGCGCCAGCTTAGTGCGGGTTACACCGCCGATATGGCGCAGGGCTTGAGCTATGCGCCGGTGCACGCGTGTCAATATGCCCGCGTGGTGCTGTTGCCCGATCAGCCTTGGGCGCGCCGAGTCAGTGGCGTGCTGGGTAACGATCTGGCCAATCGATACCCGGATCAGGCCTGTGCCGTAGTCACGGAGGTCGATGCAGGGCATTACCTGGTCAGCATCCGGGCGCCGTTTAATAACCGCACGGGCGCGGATGAGTTGGCTCGGCAGTTTCCGACCGGTGGTGGACGCAAGGCTGCAGCAGGCATCAATCGCCTGCCGAAGCAGGAGTTGGAGACCTTTGTCGCGGCCATGGTGCATCAGTACTCGGGCCTGTAAGAGAAGGCTGGTACTATGCACGCCGAATGTCCCTTGCCAACGCTGGGCGCTTGGCCGTGATACGGGGTTTGCTTGCCCCGTTGCTGTGCCTGCCCGTGTGACCTGGCGGCCAGGTTCGCTCGGCGCTACACGATTGTTGTGCTGCTTGGGCGCTTATGTTTGGTCATGGGCGGGGTATTTGATGTATCGCCGGTGCGAGGCAGTAGGCTACCGATAGAATAAATATAAAGTGTGTGGAGCGTCGATGAGGAAGTTGCTTATCTGTTTATGTTCGTCGGGTGTCAGGGAGTCCTTGCAATATTGTGTCGAGTCTTTGAGGCAGCAGGCTCTTCCTGATGGTGTCGATGTTTCTGTTCTGGTTGTAGACAACAGCCGGGATGCTCTTCTGCGTGATTTTATCAAACAGCAGCCTGAAGCCGGGTTGCCGCTTATTTATGCTCACGAACCCCATTCGGGTATTCCATTCGCCCGTAACTGTGCATTGCGCGAGGCGCAGGCTCTGGCGGCGGATTGGATTGCCTTTATTGACGATGATGAAATCGCCCCCAGGCATTGGCTAGTGCAGTTGCTGGCCTGTCTGAATGCTAACCAGGCTGACGTGGTTGTGGGGGAAGTAGGGCGTTGTGAAACCCTGCAGATGGCCGTGTTGTCGGCAAACGATTGTCAGCCGCAAGGGCCGACAGAGGCATTGCCAAGGGTCAAGACCGCCGTGACCAGTAATGTGTTGCTTGGTTCGCGCCTTTTCTCCGACTCTGGCATGGGCTTGCGTTTTGATGAAGGCATGGTCTTTGGTGGCTCTGATCGTGAATTCTTTATGCGTGCAGTACAGCAGGGGGCGCAGATTGTCTATGCGGCCAATGAACTGGTTTATGAAGCCTGGCCGGCAGAGCGCAGAAAGCCAATCTATCTGCTGATGCGCTGGTTTCGTTACGGCGTCAGCTTTAATTACCGCTATCGCAAGAACATGGCGCCGGCCAAGGGTTGTACGCTGATTCTGCTGATGTTCCTGTACAAATTGCTCGGTGCGCCGATCAAGCTTCTGCTGTTGCCACTCAGAAAAATTCGCGACAAGCGCCCGCTGCGCAGGCTTGTGGGCACATCACTGGCTGATGTCGCCTATGCCTTTGGCTGTATCGCACCCTTTTTTGGCGTGACGCTTAGTCGGTATTACTGAGGAGGCATCTGTATGGCCGAACTGCCTGCACCCACCATCTCTGTGGCTATCGAACTGGATAACGCAGCATTTGAGGACTATCACGTCTGGTCTGCCAGAATCCGGCGCTTGTGCGACTGGATGCATGAGTCCTTGGCTGAGTCGATTGTGGAGATCTTCCTGGTTCACGGTGAGTCTCATGCGGCTGGTGTTTCCGACTTTCTGGCCGCGCCTTGGGCAGATTACTGTTTTCGTTTAAAGGCATTGCCTGTTGCCGACTCTCAGGCCCATTACTACGCGATGAAAAACGCTGCTGCCGAGCAGGCGGTGGGGGAGTTGATCGCGTTTCTTGATAGTGACCTGACTCCTTGCAGTGGCACGTTTGAGGCATTTGTTAGCCCACTCTATGACACCATGCAAGTGATAAGTTGTGGTTACACTAGCTTTCCGCTGGACACATTTATTGCCAAGGTTTATGCGCTGAATTGGGTTTTCCCAATTCACCCTTTCACCAAAAGCATCGGTAAAAAGGCATTATTGGCGAGCAACTTTGTAGCTAGGCGTGACTGGTTTCTTTCGAATAAATTTGAGACTGATCTGGGCGGCTTCAAGGTTGCGTGTACTGTGATGTCCAGAACGCTGACACGTCAGGGGTATGTGATTAATCGACCCGATGTCTGGTTTTGGCATGCGGTTTGGCACACATCGTGGCGGTTTTTTGTTTGGCGTGCCTTGGTCATGGGGCGTGATGCGGATCGAAAGTTTGCATGCCTTGGCAATGATCGCAGGGTGGGGCGCATCAGGTTTTGTCTTGGCGCATTTGTTGATGATCTCAGGCATATACGGTCGCGCCACAGGTTGTATGGGCGAGGCGCAGGTTTAAGTTCCGCGGGCATGATTCTTTCTGTATGCGCCGGAAGCTTGTTTTATATGTTGGTCCGTTCTGCCCAGTTTTCATCAGCATTACGAGCGGTGAATCGAGATGTTGAATGGATCCCGGGTCGATTCGTGACGTGATTTTATACTTGTGAGGTTTTTGTGAAGCTGATTTTGCATATTGGTACTGGTAAGACGGGTACTACATCTATCCAGAATTTTTTTGCCGAGTGCTCTGCGGAACTTGAGAGTCTTGGAGTTCTATATCCGGTGGAGCGGTCTGTAAGGAAGAACCATATTCTCTTTATGGGCGGCTTTGTTCGTGGGGATAAGTATAACATTCCTCATGACAGTATTTACATGGGTAACTTTGATCGCTATAAGTCGGATTTTGATATGTTTTGGTCGCGTGTGCTGCTGGCGACCAAAAGGGCGAATATTCATACGGTGGTTATTTCGGCTGAGCAATTGTTCAGGGATTTCTCCGACAAATCTATTCGTCAGATGAAGAATTTTGTCGCGGACTACTTTGATAGCGTGCAAGTTGTTGCTTATGTACGTAGTCCGGTTTCCGATTATTTGTCAAGAATTGCCCAGAATTTGCGTGTGGGTAAAGAGATGAGTACGCCGCGTCATCGTTCTTTAAGGAACGTTCTGGAATACTATGAGTCACAGTTTCCGGGCTGCGTTACCGTCAATGCATTTGCGCGTGAGCAACTGCAAGGTGGCGATGTGATTCAGGACTTCGTTGTCAAATATGTTCCCGAGGCCAAGGCCTTGCTGGAGGCTTATAATCAGCGTTTTCTTAATACATCGTTGCCAGAGCCGTTGCTGGTAAAAATGCAAGAGGCCAGGGTAGCGCTTCAGCCTGTTGGGGCTGCGCCTAAGATCGGTACCCGTGCACTAGTGCAGTTTGTGTCTCGGCAGTATATGCGTCGCCCTAAAGATCAGCGCAGCCAGAAGGGACTGGTATTGAAGCCTGAAGTGGCAGATTTCCTGAGTCGATCTGCGGTTGATTATCTCTGGTTGCGAGATAAGTACGGTGTGCAATTCTCCGATCTGGACTATTCGGTGATTCAGGAAATGGATAACCCCTATGATACAGCCAAGACACTTTATGATGTGGCTGTCGTCGACCATGAGGGCGTAGCTAATCTGAAAGATGTTGGTTTGCCTCAATCTTTCTTTATGCGTGGTTTGGTCGTGGCGGAGTTTGTTGTGCGTAAGCAAATGGAGCGTTTGTATAGTCTTTATTTCGGCAATTCTGCTATTTATAAGGCGCTGAGAGGGCTTTATTCAAAATGATCTTTACCTGGGGTTGCCGTGCTTGCTGAATATTTTGTGCTGATAAAGGAGCAGTATTCTGCTGCTCCTAAGCGTTTTCTAATGATGGTGGGCTGCGCGACACTTTCCAGAATATTCGAAACGTTGTCTCTTATACTGCCAGTCAAAGCAGTATTTGTGATGATGAATCCAACTGCTTTACCTGATGAGCTTGTGGCCAAGGGGCTCACGCTGCAGGTCTTTATGACGATGGTCATGTGTGCAGCTGTCCTGGTTTTTTTGGGGGCGCGCATCCTTCACGCGCTGGCCAGAAAATTAGCGCATGGTATGCAGCGCCTTTTAGGTGAAGAGCATGTCAAACAGCGTGCTCAGTTGACCTTGAGACTGGCCTCAGCCAGCCTGGTGATGCTGATTTTTCTAAGCGCTCTGGGTTTTTTGTATGCGCCCGCCTTGGTCATTGTGCTGGGATTGATTGCTGTCGTCAGTCTGGTGCCAAGGGGCATCATCGAGTCTCGTGTGGTCCGGTTCATGGCTCGCCTTCTAGGGGTGGCGGGTGACATACGGGCACGTTATCGACTGCTTGGTTCAGGCTTGTTTCTGATCTTTTTTATGCTACTTATCGGGCTTGTATTCCAGCTTGATGCGGGTGTTTCGGTTGCTCTTCTGATCGTTGTGCTGCTGGGGCGGCGTTTCTTTCAAGAGTATGTCCGGCTGAGAATTTCTTTGCTGGATCTGCAGAATTTATCGGCAGTAGGTTCTCTGGAGTAGGGGGTGCGTTTGATTGCGCTGGATGCCCGTACTGTCTGTTGTGAACAGGCAGCCCTGTACTTATGAGTACGGTTGCCTTGCCTTTGGTATCGGTCATCATGCCGGCATTCAACAGCGTCGAATATATATCTGCTGCCATAGACAGTGTGCTTGCACAAACACTTGTTGAGTGGGAGTTGATTGTTGTTGATGATGCTTCTGTGGATGGCACGGATGAGATTGTTGCGGCCTATGCCAGGCGCGACAGTCGTATCAAGTTCTATCGTCTGGAGCGTAATGCCGGTGCTGCTTTTTGCAGAAATCTTGCCATTGAAAATTCGCTAGGCCGGTTTATCGCTTTTCTTGACAGTGATGATCTTTGGGTGACGGATAAGTTACAGCGTCAGATTCAACTCATGTTGAAAAATTCCTGGGCATTTACCTATGGCTCGTATCGCAAGATTGATGAGGTCGGTCGTGATTTGGGCCTGGTGCCGGCGCTAGCCAGCGTGTCGTATTCAAAAATGCTGTTGGGCAACTTTGTGGGTTGTCTAACGGCGGTTTATGACACGGAAGTTATTGGCAAGGTATTTATGCCGGCAATCCGTAAGCGACAGGATTATGGACTATGGCTAAGTATTCTCAAGCGCGTAGATAGGGCCTATGGCATTGTGGAGCCCCTTGGTTTTTATCGCGTGCGTGCCGATTCGGTTTCGTCAAATAAAATTGCGGCAGTTGCCTATACCTGGCGCATCTACCGTGAGGTGGAGGGGCTCTCTTGGGCGCGTTCGGTTTTTTGCTTTGCTAGTTATCTGTTCTTTACGACGCTCAAGAACAAATTTCCGGCTTTATATCGGGGTGGGGTTAGGTTGTGAAAATTTCGGTTTTTGGCACTGGCTATGTCGGTCTGGTCACGGGGGCCTGTCTGGCTGATGTCGGGCATCAGGTCGTGTGTGTGGATGTCGATCAGTCCAAGATCGAAGGCCTTAAGCGTGGTGTGCTGCCCATCTATGAGCCAGGCTTGGAGGGCATGGTGTTACGCAACCATGTCGAAGGGCGGTTGCATTTCACTACCAGTGCTGCCGAAGCAGTGGCCTTTGCCGATCTTCAGTTTATTGCGGTGGGGACCCCTCCTGATGAGGATGGGTCGGCAGATTTGCAGTATGTGCTGGCTGTGGCGGCCACCATCGGTGCCCATATGAATGGCTACAAGGTGGTGGTGGATAAGTCGACGGTGCCGGTGGGTACGGCTGACAGGGTGCGCGCAGCAATTGCCGGCATGCTTGAGCAGCGTGGACTGGATCTGCCATTTGATGTGTGCTCCAACCCCGAGTTTCTCAAGGAAGGCGCAGCCATTGAGGACTTCACCAAGGGCGCCCGGATCGTGGTTGGAACCGATAGCGAGGCCGTGCGTGTGCGGATGCGCGAGTGCTATGCACCCTACATACGCAATCATGACAAGCTGATTTTTATGGATGTGCGTTCTGCTGAACTCACCAAGTATGCCGCCAATGCCATGTTGGCAACCAAGATCAGTTTCATGAACGAGATGGCTCAGTTGGCCGAGCGCTTGGGCGCCGATATCGAGCAGGTGCGTCTAGGCATTGGTTCTGATCCACGCATTGGTTTTCATTTTATCTATCCAGGCTGTGGCTATGGCGGCTCCTGTTTTCCCAAGGATGTACAGGCGCTGGCGCGTACTGCAACGCAGGTTGGCTATGAGGCGAACTTGCTGAAAGCGGTGGAGGCAGTCAATGAGCGGCAGAAGTCTGTGCTCTTTGGCAAGTTGCAGGCCGCATTCGGTGGGCAATTGGTCGGCAGGACCATTGCCTTGTGGGGGCTGGCCTTCAAACCCAATACCGATGATATGCGAGAGGCTCCCAGTCGCACGCTGATGGAGGCCTTGTGGGCTGCGGGCGCCAAGGTTCGGGCCTTTGACCCTGAAGCCTTGAACGAGGCGGCGCGGATTTATGGTGAACGTGATGATCTGCAATTGGTTGGCAGCCGGGAAGCGGCCGTGCAGGGGGCTGACGCGCTGGTAATCTGCACAGAATGGAAGCAGTTTCGAATCGTTGACTTCAATTGGCTGAGGAGTCAATTGGGTCACCCGATTGTGGTTGATGGGCGCAATCTGTTCGACCCTGCGGCGGTTAAAGCGGCTGGATTGAAGTATTACGCCATTGGTCGAGCGGACTCCTTGCAGCCGCTGCACTGACTGTCGAGTATCGTCGCGCACGCTATGCCAGATGTATGAGCGCCAGCTGATTTGTGGCTTTTGTGCTGGCCGTCGACCTGCCTGAGTTGATTAAAAGGATATCCATGAAGGGGCTGGATGCGGAACATCGGCCATGTTGTCTGGTAACCGGTGCCAATGGCTTTATCGGCTCTGAGTTGATGGCTTATCTGCCTGCCCGCGGTGTGCCTGTGCGCGGTGCTGTGCGGCAAATCTCGGGGGTGAAGGGCGACTATTCGCAGGTCTCGGGGCTTGGGGCAGAGACCGATTGGCGGGACGCCCTCCAGGGTTGCGATGTGGTGGTGCATGCTGCAGGGCGTGCTCATGTGTTGAATGATCCCATTGATGACCAACTGGCACTGTTTCGCCAGGTCAATGTAGCGGGCACCCTTGCTCTGGCCCGGCAGGCCCTCGCAATGGGGGTCCGGCGATTTGTGTTTATCAGCTCTATCGGTGTAAACGGCATAAGGAATGTGCGTGCTTTTACTGAAGAGGATATTCCTGCGCCTGTCGCCCCTTACGCGCAGTCCAAACTTGAAGCTGAACTGGGGTTGCAGGCGCTGGTTGAGGGGCAGCCGATGGAATTGGTCATCATCCGCCCCCCCTTGGTTTATGCAGCCCATGCGCCGGGGAACTTTGCCCGTCTGCTGAGGTTGGTTGCCATGGGGGTGCCATTACCACTGGCCTATCTGAGGAACCAGCGCAGCATGATTGCCCTGGAAAATCTGGTGAGTCTGATCCACTTGTGTGTCACGCATCCCAAGGCAGCAGGAGAGTTGTTCCTGGCGGCCGATGGGGAGGATGTTTCAACACCTGAACTGCTACGTGTTTTGGCGCAAGGCATGGGGCGAAGTCCCCGCTTGTGGCCAATGCCAAGGGGCCTATTGGCATTGGGCGCTCGACTTTCAGGTAAACAGACACTTTATACGCAGCTATGTGACTCGCTGCGAATCGATGCCGCGAAGGCTCGTCATGTTCTGGGGTGGCAACCACCGCGAAGAGCACTCGAGGCGTTGCTGGAATCGGGAAGGCGTTATGCTGCTCACCATTAATGCATTTGCACGCTGTAAGGGCATGGTGCGATTAACTGAGAACCATATGGCTACCACATGATACGTTGCCTGGATATTTTGTTTTCCTTGTTGGGCCTGGCTTTGGGCTGGCCACTCCTGTTGCTGATCTACCTGTTAGGGGTACTGGATACGGGGTCTCCCTTGTTCCGGCAAATCCGTGTGGGGCGCCACCAGCGGGCTTTTGTTCTGGTCAAGTTCCGTACCATGGCGGTGGATACTGAGTCTGTTGCCAGTCATCTGGCCTCATCGGCTGCCATCACGCCCATAGGGCGTTTTTTGCGTCGGAGCAAGCTGGATGAGTTGCCACAACTATGGAATGTACTCAAAGGGGACATGAGCCTGGTCGGGCCGAGACCCAATCTGTTCAATCAACATGAGTTGATTGCTGAGCGTGAGTCGCGCGGTGTTTACGATGTCCGCCCGGGGATTACCGGGCTGGCACAAATCAATCATATCGATATGTCGACGCCGCGCTTGCTGGCGGAAACCGACGCAAAAATGATTCGTTCGCTGGATCTGGCTGCGTATTTCAGGCTACTGCTGCAGACGGTATTGGGTGGTGGGCGCGGTGATCGTGTTGCCAGTTAGAGTTTGTAGGCATGAGCCGGCGATAAAGCATTCACGCTATTGCCCATCTGTTTAGAGTACGCCTCTGTTAAACAATGTGCCATTGACCCTATGGAGTTTCGCATGAATGGATTGCGCCGGTTGCTTCTGGCATTGCCCAGACGCCAGAAGCGTCTGTTGCAAGTGCTGGCCGATACCTTATTGATCTGGGTTGCGCTCTGGCTCTCTTTTGCTGTGCGGTTGGGTGATTTGGGGGCGGCGAAACCTTTTTCCGGTCACGGCTGGTTGTTTTTGATTGCCCCAGTGATCGCACTGCCCATTTTTATTCGTCTTGGCATGTATCGCGCAGTGATGCGCTATGTCGGTAACGACGCTCTGGTGACCATTGCCAAGGCCGTCACCTTGGCTGCTTTGTTTCTGGCCCTTGCGGTGTATTGGTATCGGGGACCGACAGCGGTGGTGCCACGCTCGATGGTCTTCAATTATTGGTGGCTGAGTTTGTTGATGTTGGGTGGCTTGCGCTTGGTCATGCGCCAGTACTTTATGGGCGGCTGGTTTGCCCTTGAAACTCGCGCCGATATGGATGACCGCCTGGCATTACCCAGGGTGGCGATCTACGGCGCGGGGGCGGCGGGTAACCAGTTGGTGGCGGCGCTGCGTTTGGGGCGTGCAATGCGTCCGGTCGCTTTTATCGATGACGATTCAGGTATTGCCAATCGAACAATTGCCGGTTTGCGGGTTTATACACCCAAGCATATCCAGCAGATGATCGATGAGACTGGCGCCGATGAGATTCTATTGGCCATGCCCTCGGCATCGCGCGGACGTCGGCGCGAAATTCTTGAGGCGCTGGAGCCCTATCCGCTGCATGTGCGGAGTGTGCCCGGGTTTATGGACTTGGCCAGTGGCAGGGTACGTGTGGATGATGTGCAGGAAGTGGATATTGCCGACCTGCTGGGCCGCGACCCGGTACCGCCGAAGCAGGCGCTGTTCGAGCGCTGCATCCGTGGCCAGGTGGTGATGGTCACCGGGGCTGGCGGCTCCATCGGTTCCGAGTTGTGTCGACAGATTCTGCTCAACAAGCCTGTAACCTTGCTGCTGTTCGAGCATAGCGAGTTCAATCTTTACTGCATCCATAGCGAGCTTGAGGCGCGCATTCGTCGTGAGTCCTTGCCACTGCGCCTGGTACCGATTCTGGGCTCGGTGCGCAATGCTGAGCGGTTGCTCGATGTGATGCGCACCTGGAAAGTGAATACCGTCTACCATGCGGCGGCCTACAAGCATGTGCCGATGGTTGAGCACAATATCGCGGAAGGTGTGCTCAACAACGTGCTGGGTTCGTTGTACACCGCCCAGGCGGCGATCAAGGCGGGGGTTGAGCATTTTGTGCTGATCTCAACCGACAAGGCGGTGCGCCCAACCAATGTCATGGGCAGCACCAAACGTCTGGCGGAGATGGTGTTGCAGGCGCTCAGTCGTGAGGCGGCGCCCTTGCTGTTTCAGGATGAGAAAGCGGTACATCAGGTCAACAAGACACGATTTACCATGGTGCGATTTGGCAATGTGCTGGGCTCATCCGGCTCGGTAATCCCCTTGTTTTACGAACAGATCCGCCGGGGCGGACCGGTGACCGTGACGCATCCGAAGATCACCCGCTATTTCATGACCATTCCCGAGGCCGCGCAGTTGGTGATCCAGGCAGGGGCCATGGGTGAGGGGGGCGATGTGTTCGTGCTGGATATGGGGGGGCCGGTGAAGATTGCCCATCTGGCCGAGAAGATGATCCATCTGAGTGGCTTGAGCGTGCGTTCGGAGCAGAACCCACAAGGGGACATTGCCATCGAGTTCACCGGGTTGCGGCCTGGGGAGAAGCTCTATGAGGAGTTGTTGATTGGCGATAACGTCAGCCCCACCGAGCACCCGATGATCATGCGTGCCGATGAGGAGCACTTGCCCTGGGAGGGGCTGAAAAAACTCCTGGATGAGTTGCTGCTGGCGGTACAGCGTGATGATTACGAACGGGTTAGGCAGTTACTGCGTCAGGCTGTCAGTGGCTATACCCCGGAAGGTGAGATCGTGGACTGGATTCATCTGCAGCGTCGTATCGAGCCCTGAGGCGCTGCATGTAGCGGCGTTGTGCGAGTCCTGGAGTGATGCGCTCAGCTTATCCTGCAAGCTTTAAGTGTGGCGCGTGCAGTGAGCGCGCTATGAAAGATCAACCACATCTGGCATTTTTTTGTAGAGGTGATTTGACAGATCAGTTTGAGTGACTAGTTTTTCGTGTGCGGAGCAGGAAGTCCCGCGCACCATAAAAACTGCACAAAAGGAACTTGATCATGCTGAAAGCAAAACTCTCCTCCCTGCTGTTCGCCCTGTTGGCTTCCGTATCGCTGGCTGTATCGGCTGCGGATGTACCCAACAAACCTGTGACCGAAGCCAAGACCGTTCAGGTCGCCAGCGTAACTACTGTAAATATCAACAATGCTGACGCGGCTACGCTGCAGCGTGAGTTGAATGGTGTGGGCAAGGTCAAGGCCGAGGCCATTGTGGCTTACCGTGAGGAGCACGGGCCCTTTGCCTCGGTGGATGAACTGCTTGAGGTGAAAGGCATTGGTGCAGCCATCTTGCAGAAGAACCTCGACAAGCTGAGCGTTAACTGACGCGGCGGGTAGTACCCTGCAGAAAGGAGGCCGGTCACTTGACCGGCCTTTTTTGTTGGCTTTGCACCCAGCATGCCTTGCAGGGCGGCTAAAGGTAGGGTGCGCTGTGCGCGCCAGGTTTGGCAGCGTAATACCTGTGCGCACGGTGTTCAGCCTACGGCATCGTGCCCGCGTACGCGTCTAATCCACCTGGCCGCCGCGCCAGGTCGCGACCACTCTATCGCGCAAGGCCCGGCGGTCCTGCAAGCGCTCGACCGCCCGCTCGGCCAGCTCGATCCAGTAGGGGGCGGCCTCGGCCTGTGCCACCGACAGGCGCGACGCCAGATTCGCCCAGGCCGGCGGCAGGCGCGGCGGGTGAGCGGCGAAACCGCCGTCGCGATCGCGCGCCAGGTAGCGCACCCGGGTGATGCCGGCCAGCAGGATGCGTCCGTAGCACATCAGGCAGGGCTCAAGGCTGACATAGAGGGTGAGGGCGCTGCGGTCCTGGGCTGGATGCTCGGCCTCCAGCTGGTCAAGCAGGCGCATCTCGGCATGGGCGCCGCTGTCGTAGTGGCCCTGGGCAAATACCTGATTGCGCGCGCTGCACAGCAGCTCATCGTTCTGGTTGACCAGCACTGCACCCACGGCGTAGCAGCCCTGCTCAAGGGCCAGCAGGGCCTGTTCGCAGCATAGCCTGGCCCAGGTGTCGGCAGGCGTGTGGCTGGGCGGGCCCTGCTGCAGCAGGGCGAGGTGCTGGCTGTCGATGGCGGTGATCCTGGGTGGAAGCGGTGTGTGCAAGTCTAGCCAGGCAGGCGGGGATGGCCCTACGACCTTGGTGCAATGGTGCGGCGTGGGCGCTGCCAGGCAGACTGCAGGCGTTCCAATCCTGCGTGGTTGGGAGGCAAGCGTTTCTACATTCCCTCCTTGGAATGCTTTGGGTGGCGGTCGGATGACCGCCTTTTTTTCGCCTGCAGGTTGTGCGGTGGCGCACGCCGGGAGGGCGTTAAAAGCTTGCCGGCAGTACCACCTGGCACTTTCCCGGCGTTGCGTCAGGGGCCATTTTCAGGGCCGCGAAACCTGGCGAGACCATGGTCGTAGAGCGGTAAGACCATGGTCGAATGGTTCGCGGGTAGGGGGAGGGCTACAAATGCTCCCATAGAAAAACAACTATCCATCGAGGTGTTTGTGATGAGTGCTGCGTCCCTGTATCCCGTGCGTGCCGAGGTGGCCGCCAACACGCTGACTGACGAGGCCACCTACAAGGCCATGTACCAGCAGTCGGTGATCAACCCGGACGGCTTCTGGCGCGAGCAGGCCAAGCGTCTCGACTGGATCAAGCCCTTTACCAAGGTCAAGCAGACTTCCTTCGACGACCACCACGTGGATATCAAGTGGTTTGCCGACGGCACCCTCAACGTTTCCTACAACTGCCTGGATCGTCATCTGGAAGAGCGTGGCGATCAAGTGGCGATCATCTGGGAAGGTGACGATCCGTCCGAGCACAAGAACATCACCTACCGTGAGCTGCACGAGCAGGTGTGCAAGTTTGCCAATGCCCTGCGCGGCCAGGACGTGCATCGCGGCGATGTGGTGACCATCTATATGCCGATGATCCCCGAGGCGGTGGTGGCCATGCTGGCCTGTGCCCGCATCGGCGCCATCCACTCGGTGGTGTTTGGCGGCTTCTCGCCCGAGGCGTTGGCTGGGCGCATCATCGACTGCCAGTCCAAGGTGGTAATCACCGCCGACGAAGGCGTGCGGGGCGGCAAGCGCACGCCGCTCAAGGCCAATGTCGACGAGGCCCTGACCCATCCGGAAACCGCCAGTGTGCAGAAGATCATCGTGTGCAAGCGCACCGGTGGCGAGATCAAGTGGCACCCGCACCGCGACATCTGGTTCGAAGACCTGATGGCGGTGGCCGGCAGCGTTTGTGCGCCGAAGGAAATGGGCGCCGAGGAAGCGCTGTTTATCCTCTATACCTCTGGCTCCACCGGCAAGCCCAAGGGCGTGCAGCACACCACCGGCGGCTATCTGCTGTATGCGGCCCTGACCCATGAGCGGGTGTTCGACTACAAGCCGGGTGAAATCTACTGGTGCACCGCCGATGTGGGCTGGGTCACCGGCCACAGCTATATCGTCTACGGCCCGCTGGCCAACGGCGCGACCACCTTGCTGTTCGAGGGCGTGCCGAACTACCCGGATATCACCCGGGTGTCGCAGATCGTCGACAAGCACAAGGTCAATATCCTCTACACCGCGCCCACCGCGATCCGCGCCATGATGGCCCAGGGTGATGCGGCGGTAGCCGGCGCCGATGGCTCCAGCCTGCGCCTGCTCGGTTCGGTGGGTGAGCCGATCAACCCGGAAGCCTGGAACTGGTACTACAAGACCGTCGGCCAGGAGCGCTGCCCGATCGTCGATACCTGGTGGCAGACCGAAACCGGCGGCATCCTGATCAGCCCGCTGCCGGGCGCCACCGCCCTCAAGCCGGGTTCGGCGACCCGTCCGTTCTTCGGCGTGCAGCCGGCCCTGGTGGACAACATGGGCAACCTGATCGAAGGGGCCGCCGAGGGCAACCTGGTGATCATCGACTCCTGGCCGGGCCAGGCGCGCACCCTGTATGGCGATCACGACCGTTTCGTCGACACCTACTTCAAGACCTTCAAGGGCATGTACTTCACCGGCGACGGAGCCCGTCGCGATGAGGATGGCTACTACTGGATCACTGGCCGGGTGGACGACGTGCTCAACGTCTCCGGGCACCGCATGGGCACCGCCGAGATCGAGAGCGCCATGGTCGCCCACCCGAAAGTCGCCGAGGCCGCCGTGGTCGGCGTGCCCCACGATATCAAGGGTCAGGGCATCTATGTCTACGTCACCCTCAATGGGGGAGAAGAGCCTTCCGAGCAATTGCGCCAGGAGTTGAAGAACTGGGTGCGCAAGGAAATCGGACCGATTGCCTCGCCGGACGTTATTCAGTGGGCCCCTGGCCTGCCGAAGACCCGCTCGGGCAAGATCATGCGCCGCATCCTGCGCAAGATCGCCACCGCCGAATACGATGCACTCGGCGATATCTCCACGCTGGCCGATCCTGGCGTGGTGCAGCACCTGATTGATACCCACCGTGATATGCAGGCGGCCTGACGCTTGAGTTAGCCCGCAGCATGCAACGCCCCGCCCTGGTCACAAGCCGCGGCGGGGCGTTGTGCTTTGGTGCTGACGAATCTTGGCTGGGCCGGGGTAGGGTGCGCCGTACGCACCGGGGCTGGCACCAGGAGAGGTGCGCACGGCGCACCCCACGGCCGAAGTCGAGGGAAATCGGTTTTTTACTGCTGTCACCGGGTGGTAACGCTGGGCCCTGTTCTGGGCAGTCTGGAAACAGTTGTGTGCCTGGATGGGGCGCGGGGAGGGGGCAGGAATCTATGCTGCGGTCTTCTGTGGGCCGTATTTGCTGGGGTCGGCAAAAGGTGGCGCATTAATTGCTCTTGTAATGGGTTGCCTTGACTCTGTTCTTATGCATATTTGCCTTGCGCTGTCAATATGCCCATCCCGCCCGTCCTGGGCTTTTGTAATTAGTTGTCGCATTGAGGAAATATCGACTTTCGGCCTGTCGCTAGAATGCCGCTCACTCGCCGTAAGCCGCTTGCCGTCTGCATGCCGCGCAGCTTTGCGACGACTCACTACAATTCAAGCAAGGCTGGATACGCTCGCACTCGTGGCCAACCGATGCCGTCCCCATTCCAAGGAGTCACACGATGAAGAAGATTGCCCTGCTCGGCGCACTGGCGCTGTCCATGCTGTCGCCACTGGCCATGGCCGAGGATTCCAAGCCCCTGCGCATCGGTATCGAAGCGGCTTACCCGCCCTTCGCCTTCAAGACTCCGGACGGTGCCATCAGCGGTTTTGACTACGACATCGGCGAGGCCCTGTGCGCCGAGATGCAGGTCAAGTGCCAGTGGATCGAGCAGGAGTTCGATGGCCTGATCCCGGCCCTGAAAGTGCGCAAGTTCGACGCCGTGCTGTCGTCCCTGTCCATAACCGAAGAGCGCCTGAAGTCGGTGGACTTCACCAAGAAGTACTACCACACCCCGGCCAAGCTGGCGATGAAGGAAGGCGTGAGCGTCAACGACCCGCTGGTCGACCTGAAGGGCAAGAAGGTCGGCGTGCAGCGCTCCTCCATCTATGACCGCTTTGCCAGCGATGTCTTCGCCCCGGCCGGTATCGAAGTGGTGCGCTACGGCTCGCAGAACGAGATCTTCCTCGACCTGCAGAGCGGCCGCCTGGACGCCACCCTGGCCGACTCGGTGAATATCGACGAGGGCTTCCTCAAGACCGATGCCGGCAAGGGCTTCGCCTTCACCGGGCCGGACTTCACCGAGGAGAAATACTTCGGCCAGGGCGCCGGTATCGCGGTCCGCAAGGGCGACAAGGCCCTGGCCAACAAGATCAGTGCCGCCATCGAGGCCATCCGTGCCAGTGGCAAGTACGAAGAAGTGCAGGCCAAGTACTTCGACTTCAACGTCTACGGCGACTGATCCGGCTTTCCAGTCGTCTTCACTGAAGGGGGTACTGGCTCGGCCTGCTGAGCTGCACCCCTGTTGTGACCGCCCCTCTGGGTGGTCGCCCTTCGGGCCGTCGCGGAGCGACGTGAAACATTGCTCCCGATACTTTTATCGATGTGCTCCCTGGCGCCGCCCGGCGCCTGCATGAGGTATTCGGATCATGCTCAACGGCTACGGCTCGACCATTCTCGATGGTGCCTGGCTAACCCTGCAGTTGGCCCTTGCGTCCATTGCGGTGGCCATCTTTCTCGGCCTGGTCGGTGCGGCCTTTCGCCTGTCGCCGATCAAGTGGCTGGCCCTGCTGGGTGAAACCTATGCCACGGTGATCCGCGGCATTCCCGACCTGGTGCTGATCCTGCTGATCTTCTATGGCGGCCAGGACATCGTGAACCGCGTCGCGCCGCTGCTGGGTTACCACGACTATATCGACATCAACCCCTTTATCGCCGGGGTTGGCACCATGGGCTTTATCTTCGGTGCCTACCTGTCGGAAACCTTCCGCGGTGCCTTTATGGCCATTCCCAAGGGCCAGGCCGAGGCCGGCGCCGCCTATGGCATGAGCAATCTGCAGGTGTTTTTCCGCATCATGGTGCCGCAGATGATCCGCTTCGCCATTCCCGGCTTTACCAACAACTGGCTGGTGCTGACCAAGGCCACCGCATTGATCTCGGTGGTGGGCCTGCAGGACATGATGTTCAAGGCCAAAAGCGCCGCCGACGCCACCCGCGAGCCTTTTACCTTCTACCTGGCCGTGGCCGCTCTGTATCTGGTGCTGACCAGCGTGTCGCTGCTGGCCCTGCGTTTCCTGGAAAAACGTTATTCGGTCGGCACCAAAGCCGCCGATCTGTGACAGGGGAGCCTCGATGATCTTTGATTTCTCCGTGATCTGGGACAACCTGCCGCTGTACTTCGGTGGCGTGCTGGTGACCCTGCAGATCCTCCTGATTTCCCTGGCCGGTGGCCTGGCCCTGGCCGTGCCCCTGGGCCTTGCGCGGGTGTCCAAGTCGCCCTGGGTGAACTTCCCGGCCTGGCTCTACACCTATGTGATTCGCGGCACGCCGATGCTGGTGCAGCTGTTCCTCATCTACTACGGCCTGGCCCAGTTCGAGGCGGTGCGCGAAAGCTTTATGTGGCCCTACCTGTCCAGCGCCACCTTCTGCGCCTGCCTGGCCTTTGCCATCAATACCAGCGCCTATTCGGCCGAGATCCTCGCCGGCAGCCTGAAGGCCACGCCCCATGGCGAGATCGAGGCGGCCAAGGCCATGGGCATGTCGCGGGCCAAGCTGTACCGGCGCATCCTCCTGCCCTCGGCCCTGCGCCGGGCGCTGCCGCAGTACAGCAACGAGGTGATCATGATGCTGCACACCACCTCGCTGGCGTCCATCGTCACCCTGATCGATATCACCGGCGCGGCCCGTACCGTCAGTGCGCGCTTCTATATGCCGTTCGAGGCCTTTATCACCGCCGGGGTCTTCTACCTGGTGCTGACCTTTATCCTGGTGCGCCTGTTCAAGCTGGCCGAGCGCCGCTGGCTGGCCTACCTGGCCCCACGCAAGGCCTGAGGCGAACGACCATGCAGCGTATCGACCTGCCTTTGCCCTGGAGCTGCCCCGGTAGCGAGCGCCGTCTTTCGGTGTTTCGCTTCGGCAGCGGCCCATGCAAGGCCTATATCCAGGCCAGCCTGCACGCCGATGAGCTGCCGGGCATGCGCGTGGCGGTGGAACTTAAGCGCCGTCTGGCTGAATTGGAACAGCAGGGGCGGTTGACCGGCGTGATCGAGCTGGTGCCGGTGGCCAACCCCATCGGCCTGGGGCAGATGGTCCAGGCCACCCACCAGGGCCGTTTCGAGCTGGGCAGCGGCAAGAACTTCAACCGCGACTTCGTCGACCTGGCCGCCCTGGTGGCTCCGCAGCTGGAAGGGCGTCTGGGCCAGGACGGGCCGAGCAACGTGCGTCTGATTCGCGCCGCCATGCTGCAGGCCCTGGATGCCCTGGCGCCAGCCGCCTCCGAGTTGCAGGGCCTGCAGCGCCTGCTGCTGCGCCACGCCTGCGATGCCGATCTGGTGCTCGACCTGCACTGCGACTTCGATGCCGCCATGCACCTCTACCTGCTGCCGCAGCAGTGGCCGCAGCTGCAGCCGTTGGCCGCACGGCTGCAGGCGGCCGCGGTGCTGACCGTGGAGGATTCCGGCGGCAACTCCTTCGATGAAGCCTGCGCCTTGCCCTGGGTGGCGCTGGCCCGGCGTTTCCCCGAGGCGCAGATTCCCCCAGCCTGCCTGGCCGCCACCCTGGAGCTGGGCGGCATGGCCGATACCGAGCGCGAGCGGGCCGAGGTCAACGCCGAACATATCCTGGCCTTTCTCGCCGATCAGGGGCTGATCGCCGGTGACTGGCCGGCGCCGCCGCCGACCTGCTGCGAGGCCACGCCCTTTAGCGGTACCCAGTACGCCTATGCCCCCCATCCCGGCGTGGTCAGTTTTCTGCAGCCGGTGGGTGCCCGGGTCAAGGTCGGCGATGCGCTGTTCGAGGTGATCGACCCCCTGAGCGATCGCCACAGCCTTGTCCATGCCGAAACCAGCGGCGTGCTCTATGCCCGTGAACGGATGCGCTTTGCCCAGCCCGGTCTGTGGCTGGCCAAGGTGGCCGGTCCTACCCCTATTCGCCAGGGTCGCTTGCTCAGCGACTGATCCCAGAGAGTGAGAACCATGTACAAACTTGAAGTTCAGGATCTGCACAAGCGTTACGGCACCCACGAAGTGCTCAAGGGCGTGTCCCTGGCCGCCAAGGCCGGCGATGTGATCAGCATCATCGGCTCCAGCGGCTCGGGTAAGAGCACCTTCCTGCGCTGCATCAACATGCTGGAGCAGCCCCACGCCGGCAAGATCCTGCTCAATGGCGAGGAGCTCAAGCTGGTGGCCAACAAGGAGGGGGCGCTCAAGGCCGCCGATGCCAAGCAGCTGCAGCGCATGCGCTCGCGCCTGGCCATGGTCTTCCAGCACTTCAACCTGTGGTCGCATATGAGCGCCCTGGAAAACGTCATCGAGGCGCCGGTGCATGTGCTGGGCGTGAGCAAGAAAGAGGCCCTGGAAAAGGCCGAGCACTACCTGAACAAGGTCGGCGTGGCCCACCGTAAGGACGCCTATCCGGCCCATATGTCCGGTGGTGAGCAGCAGCGCGTGGCCATTGCCCGGGCCCTGGCCATGGAGCCGGAGGTGATGCTGTTCGACGAGCCCACCTCGGCCCTGGACCCGGAGCTGGTTGGCGAAGTGCTGAAAGTCATGCAGGACCTGGCCCAGGAAGGCCGCACCATGGTGGTGGTGACCCACGAAATGGGCTTTGCCCGCGAGGTGTCCAACCAGCTGGTGTTCCTGCACAAGGGCCTGGTGGAGGAGCGTGGCTGCCCCAGGGAAGTGCTGGCCAACCCGCAGTCCGAGCGTTTGCAGCAGTTTCTGTCCGGCAGCCTGAAGTAACGGCCGGCGGTGCCAAAACAAGCGGCAACAACTGCTTTATCTGCGATCCTGTCCCGACTGCCCAACAGAGCCTAAACTGCACGCCATGAATGCCCACCGAATCGGCTTTTTGCTGTGGCCCTCGACCAAACCCCTGACCCTGGCCCTGGCCGAAGAGGCCCTGCGCGTGGCTCAGCGGGTGCATCCCGAGGTGGTCTACGAGCTGATCTTTATGCAGGCGGAAACCCCCGAGCCGGGCGCCTGGCAGCTGCCGGGCGAGCCCTGGACCGGGCGCCTGGAGGGTTGCCAGAAGGTCTTTCTGCTGGCCGACGAACCGCCTGCTGCGGTAGGCCCGGCCCTGGGCGCGGCGCTCAAGCAGCTGGTGCGCAGCGGCTGCGTGCTGGGTGCCATTGCCGCCGGGGTCTACCCCCTGGCCCAGCTGGGCCTGCTCGACGGTTACCGCGCCTCGGTGCACTGGCGCTGGCAGGATGACTTTACCGAACGCTTCCCCAAGGTGATCGCCACCAGCCATCTGTTCGACTGGGATCGCGACCGCCTGACGGCCTGCGGCGGCCTGGCGGTGCTCGACCTGCTGCTGGCCCTGCTGGCCCGCGACCATGGCGCCGAGCTGGCCGGGGCGGTGAGCGAGGAGCTGGTGGTGGAGCGTATCCGCGAAGGCGGCGAGCGCCAGCGTATCCCGCTGCAGAACCGCCTGGGCTCCAGCCACCCCAAGCTGACCCAGGCCGTGCTGCTGATGGAAGCCAATATCGAAGAGCCGCTGACCACCGACGAGATCGCCCAGCATGTGTGCGTGTCGCGCCGCCAGCTGGAACGCATCTTCAAGCAGTACCTCAACCGTGTACCCAGCCAGTACTACCTGGAACTGCGCCTGAACAAGGCGCGCCAGCTGCTGATGCAGACCAGCAAGTCGATCATCCAGATCGGCCTGTCCTGCGGCTTTTCCTCCGGTCCGCATTTCTCCAGCGCCTACCGCAACTTCTTCGGCGCCACGCCGCGCGAAGACCGCAACCAGCGGCGCAGCAGCAATCCCTTCGAACTCAGCCCGGCACCGGCCGAGCGGGGCTGAGCCTCGCCTGCCGGCCTTTTGGGCTGTCCGCGGCGGCCTGCTGGCCAGACGCTATCGTCGCACCGGAAAGTGGCATAGGATGATGCCCACATAAGCCGGATAACTATAAAAATGCGCTTATCAACTGGCCTGTTGTGCTACTGCTTGGCTCTGCTGATGCTCTACCCGGGCTCGATCTGGGCGAATACGCCGTTGATTCTCGATGAGCGCAGCGCGCGCATCGAGCTCAATGCCCAGTTGCAGTATTTTTCCGGCCCACTGCTGGCCGAAGACGTCCACTCCGCCTTTCTGCTGCCTGACAGCGCCTATACCCAGCATTCCAGCGAGATGCCCAACTTCGGCTTCACCCAGGCCCGCTACTGGTTTCGCACCCAGTTGCTGCAGCCCGGCAGTGACGAGAACTGGCTGCTGGAGTTGCGCTATCCACCGCTGGATCATGTCGATGTGTACCTGTTGGACATGAATGGCGAGGTGCTGCAGGCCGCCCATGGCGGCGATCGCCGCCCCTTCGCCAGCCGTGGTATCCGCAACCGGCATTTCACCGTGCTGCTGCCGGTGCCGCTGAACGAGCCGGTCTGGCTGTATATCCGGGTGCAGACCGATGGCTCGCTGCAGTTGCCGGCGCTGTTGACCCGGCCCGAGCAGTTTGTCGCCGACTCGCGCCATGAGCAGTATGTGCTGGGGCTCTACTACGGCATCCTTCTGTCTCTGCTGCTATACAACCTGCTGACCTATGTGTCGATCCGCGACAACAGCTACCTCTACTACATCTTCTATATCGGCTCCTACGCGCTGTTTCAGATGACCCTCAATGGCCTGGCCTTCGAGCACCTGTGGCCGAATGCCCCGGCCTGGAACAACCGGGCGCTGCCGATTCTGATCTGCTCCTCGATGTTTGCCCTGATGTTGCTGACCCGTACCTTTCTGCGTACGGGCAGCAGTGCCTCATCGATGGATCGCCTGCTCAGGTATACCGCCATCGCCCTGGTCCTGACGGCAGTGGCCTGCCTGTTTATGCCCTACAACCCGGCTATCCGCCTGGCATCGGCGGTGGGGGTGATCGGGCCGCTGGTGGTGTTCTGTGCCGGGGCCAACAGCCTGATCCGCGGTTATCGCCAGGCACGCTTCTTCCTGTTGGCCTTCAGTGTGCTGCTGGCGGGCATGGCCATGTATGCGCTGAAAACCTTTCACCTGCTGCCCGGCAACGCGGTGACCGAGAATGGCCTGCAGATTGGCTCGGCGCTGCAGATGATCCTGCTGGCCTTCGCCCTGGCCGACCGCATGCGCCTGCTCAAGGAGGCCAGCGTCAAGATCGAGCAGCAGGCCCGGGTGCAGCTGGAACAGCGCGTGGCCGAGCGCACGGGGGCCCTCAATCAGGCCCTGGCCGAACTGGAAAGCAAGAATCAGTTGCTCAGCGAGTTGAACACCATCGATGGCCTGACCGGTGCGCGCAACCGCGCCTATCAGGATCAGCTGCTGGCCACGGAGTGGGCCCGGGCGTTCCGCCACAAGCGGCCGATTGCCGTGCTGATGGTGGATATCGATCATTTCAAGTCGATCAACGACACTCATGGCCACCAGTGTGGCGACGCCGCCCTGCGGCGGGTGGCGCAGGTCACCCAGGCCCACCTCAAGCGGCCGAGCGATGTGCTGTGTCGCTATGGGGGTGAGGAGTTTATGGTCATCCTGCCGGAAACCGGCGCCGAAGGGGCCTGTGCCTTGGCCGAGAGCATCCGCCAGGCTCTGGCGGATACTGAGATCGATACCGGCGGTTGCGTGCTGCGTCTGACTGTCAGCATCGGGGTCGCCAGCGGCGTGCCACAGACCGCCGACCAGCAGGGTATCAGTGGCCTGATCGGCCTGGCCGACGCTGCGCTTTATGCCGCCAAGGCGGGCGGGCGCAATCAGGTAAGGCTGGGCGCCGAGCCGGCGACCAACTCCAATGGCTGCCGAGCGCCGAACTAGGCCGTTTTAACCCGGTTCGTCTCCCCACGGCCTGTCAGTGGCTCCAGATCAGCCCCACCAGCAGATAGCAGACCAGGGTAACCAGCACCACGCCGATCAGGTTGAGGGCAAAACCGGCCCTGATCATCGACTGGATGCGCATATGCCCGGTGCCGAACACGATGGCATTGGGCGGGGTGGCCACCGGCATCATAAAGGCGCAGCTGGCGGCGATGGCGGCGGGGATGGCCAGCAGCTCCGCCGGCATGCCCTGGGCCACGGCCAGGGCGCCGAGCAGGGGCAGAAAGGCCGCGGCGGTGGCGGTGTTGGAGGTGACCTCGGTGAGGAAGATGATCACCAGCACCACGATACCGATCATCGCCAGCACCGGCAGGGCACCGAGCATGCCCAGGCTCTGGGCGATCCACTCGGCCAGACCGGTGCTGCGGATCACCCCGGCCAGTGACAGGCCACCGCCGAACAGCAGCAGCACGCCCCAGGGCAACTTGCCGGCGCTCTCCCAGTTCATCAGGAAGATGCGCTGCCTGGCGTCCACCGGGATGATAAACAGCGCCAGGGCTGCGGCGATGGCAATGCTGGTGTCGTTGACCCCGGGGATATGCTGGCCGATCAAAGGCTGGAAGACCCAGGCCAGGGCGGTGAGCACGAACACCACGGCCACCAGTTTCTCGCCGCGACTCAGTGGGCCGAGTTCGGCCAGTTCGCTGTGGATCAGCTGGCTGCTGTCATGCCCGGCCAGCTGGAAACCGCCACGGGTCAGCCACCACCAGATAAAGGCCAGCATCAGCACCGAGACCGGCAGGCCGATCAGCATCCACTGGCCGAAACCGATCTGCACGCCGTAGTTGTCGGCCAGGAAGGCCGCCAGCAGGGCGTTGGGCGGAGTGCCGATCAGGGTGGCGATGCCGCCGACACTGGCCGCATAGGCGATGGCCAGCAGCAGGGCGGTGGCGAAGCGCTCGCGTTCGCTGTCGCCGGCGGCCTTCTCGCCTGCCAGCAGGCCGATCACCGACAAACCGATGGGCAACATCATGATGGTGGTGGCGGTGTTGCTCACCCACATGCTGAGAAAGGCGGTGGCCAGCATAAAGCCGGCGATCTGCTTGCTCGGCTTGCTGCCCATGGCCAGCAGGGTCAGCAGGGCGATGCGCTTGTGCAGGTTCCAGCGTTCCATGGCCAGGCCGAGGATAAAGCCACCGAGAAACAGGTAGATGGTCGGGTTGGCGTAGGGCGCGGTGGCGGCGTTGAGGCTGTCGATGCCTAGGGCCGGGATCAGCAGGATCGGCAGCAGCGAGGTGGCCGGAATCGGTATGGCCTCGGTGGACCACCAGGTGGCCATCAGCAGGGTCAGGCCGACGGTGAGCCAGGCCGTATGGGACAGGCCGGCCGGTGGCTCGCTGAGCAGGCAGGCAAGCAGCAGCAGCGGCCCCAGGATCAGGCCGATCCAGGCGGCTTTGGCGGTGGCAGGGGATGCGGCCATGGGGCACTCCTTGGCAAAAAGGGCTGGTTTATAGCCTAGCTTGCGCATGCCGGGTAGGGGGCGCTCGGCACACTGGGCCCGATACTCAGTCTTCGCCCCGGCATTGCAGGGGTTCCAGTTGCCCCATCACGCCCCGGGTGGTCACCACCGAGGTGGAAGCCAGGGGTAGGCCGGCGCTGGCCAGGGCCCGGGCCAGCCAGGTATTGCAGGTATTGGCCAGCGAGTAGCGGCCACTGGCCGGATAGAAGCGGCTATGGCCGTGCAGGCCCGGGCCCAGGGGCTGCAGCGCGCCGTCGGAGGCGGGGACGAAACTGGCGGCGATGCTGTCCAGCAGGTGTTGCTGGCCGGCCTTATCCAGGCTTAGTTGCAGCACCCGGGCGCCCGGGTAGTAGCGCGCCGGGCTGCTGGGTATGTGCAGCAGGTGCAGGACGCTGCCGCCCGAGCGGAACAGGGCGCGCAGCGCCTGCCCTGCACCGGGATTGTCGGCCTGGTAGAAGGCGGCATCGCCCCAGCCCAGTTCGATATGCCCTGTGGGGCTGAAGTCCTCGGCCAGTCCCGGCAGGCGCTCCAGCAGGGCCGCAGCCTCGACCACCAGGCCGCTGTGCAGACCGTGATCGACCACCTGCACCCTGGGGCCGGCGGGGCAGGGTAATGGTGGCTGCGCCGCCGGGTTGGCGGCGCAGCCCAGCAGCAACAACACAGGCAGCAGAATCAGACGCATAACGGGCTATCCAGGGGCTATCGGGCAACCATAGATCAGGCGGGCGGTGCTGGCCATCAGGGCCGTTCGGCGGCCCGTGCATGCCGGCCTGCCGTGCGGGCCTAAGCTTTGACAGACCAGCCTTCAGGGAGTCTGCGCCATGTCTGCCCGATATTGCCTGTTGCCCATGTTGATGAGCGCCCTGGCGCTGCATGCAGCCCCCGAGCTGACGCCCGCGCAGCAGACGGCGGCTTTCCAGGCCGCCGGTTTTCAGTTGCAGGACGGGCTGTGGCGCCAGTGTGACGACCCCGGCACCCTCAGCTACAGCCCAGGGGTGATCGAACAGGTGATGGACCTCAATGCTGATGGACGCCCGGAAGTACTGATCAGCGAGGGGAGTGTGTTCTGCCATGGCATGACCGGCATGGGCTACAGCCTGGTCAGCCAGCAGGGCGACGGCAGCTGGAAAGCCATGGCGGGCGGCACTGGGATTGTCGCCTTTCTGCCGAGCAAGGGCGTCGATGGCTGGCCGGATATCGAGGTAGGCGGGCCGGGCTTCTGTTTTCCATGGTTGCGCTGGAACGGCCGCGAGTATGCGCTGGCGGGCTATCAGTATGAGGGCAAGCGTTGCCAGCCCTAGCAGGGTGGCGCGCTATCTTTTACCGCCTGTTGCCAGCGCTGCACTCCGGCCCCAACCAGCCAGCAGGCGAGGATAAAGGGCATGGTCAGGGCCGGCAGGCCCAGGGCGCTAAAGCCCGGTTGCAGCAGCAGGGCCAGGACGATGCCCAGGGCCGGTAGCCAGGGGCGCGGGTGCATCTGGCCCAGGGCGATGGCGGCCAGGGCGGCGTTGTAGCCATACAGGCCGGCCAGGGCGCCGTCGCTGGGCCAGCCGTGCAGCAGGGCCAGGGCGAAGCCGCTGCTGGAGCCGAGCAGGGCCCAGAAGGCGGTGCGGCCATCGGCCAGGCGCAAGCCGAGCAACAGGCACAGGCCAGCCAGCGGCGAGTCGAGGAAGATCACCTGGCCCAGGCCGCGCAGCACCGCCAGCAGCAGTTCCAGTGCGTTTAGCGCGGGGATGGCGGGGGGCGGCGCGATTGCCGCAGCAGGCAGCTGCCACTGGGCGCCTAGGGCCAGTAGCAACCAGCCGAGCAGGACGAAGGGAAAGGTGAAGGCCGGCAACCAGCCCCGGGTGCGCATGCGCCGCATCCAGGGCGCCAGCAGCAGGCTGGACAGGCTGGCACTGGTGATGATCAGCAGGGCCAGCAGGGGTGTCCAGGCCAGCTTCAGACTCAGCAGCAGGCCCAGCAAGACGCCGTTGTAGCCGTATAGCCCCAGGCCGATATCCGCCTGGGCATAGCCACGCCAGCGCGCCGTCAGGGTACTGCTCAGGCCACCCAGCAAGGCCCCCGCCAGCAGCGGCGGCGCGTCAATGGCGATGGCCAGCAATACCAACAGGCCGCAGCCGGGGTGCGATTGCAGGAAGATCTGGGCGAAGCCGCAGAGCAGGGCGCGCAGGCCCTGCAGGGCGGGATGGGAAGAAAAGGGCGACATGGGTGGTAGCACGGTGGCAATGCGGGGGTAGGGTGCGCCGTGCGCACCTTCTATTCGTGCGTACGGTTTTCGGTGCGCACGGCGCACCCTACGCTTCAGCGTAGGGTTTCGATGCGCAGGCTATTGGTGCTGCCCGGCTGGCCGAAGGGCTCGCCGGCGGTGATCACCAGGGTGTCGCCGGCCTGGGCCATGCCTTGCGCCTGGGCGATTTCCAGGGCGGTGCGGGTAACGTCCTCGACCTTGTGCAGACGCTCGTTGACCACCGAGTACACGCCCCAGGCCACGGACAGGCGTCGCGCGGTCTCCAGGCTCGGGGTCAGGCTGAGGATCGGCGCCTTGGGCCGCTCGCGGGAGGCGCGCAGGCTGGAGCTGCCCGATTCCGTGTAGTTGACCAGGGCCGCCACCGGCAGGATGGCGCTGATGCGGCGGATGGCGCAGCTGATGGCGTCGCTGGCGGTGGCCTCGGCCTGGGGCCGGCTGACGTCTAGCTGGGCCTGGAAGTCCGGGCCGTTCTCCACCTGGCGGATGATCTTGCTCATCATCTGCACCGCCTCCTGGGGGTAATCACCGGAGGCGGTTTCCGCCGACAGCATCACCGCATCGGCGCCTTCGGCCACGGCGTTGGCCACGTCGGTGACCTCGGCGCGGGTCGGTGCCGGGGAGAAGCGCATGGATTCGAGCATCTGCGTGGCCACCACCACCGGCCGGCCCAGTTGGCGGCAGGTGCGCACGATGTCCTTCTGGATGCGCGGCACGTTCTCGGCCGGCACTTCCACGCCCAGGTCGCCGCGCGCCACCATGATCGCGTCGCACAGGCGGGCGATTTCTTCCAGATGCTGCACCGCCGAAGGCTTCTCGATCTTGGCCATCAGAAAGGCCTTGCCCTGGATCAGTTCGCGGGCCTCGATGATGTCCTCGGGGCGCTGCACAAAGGACAGCGCCACCCAGTCCACGCCCAGTTCCAGGCCGAAGGTCAGGTCGCGGCGATCCTTCTCGGTCAGCGGGGAGAGCTGCAGCACCGCCTCGGGTACGTTGACCCCCTTGCGGTCGGACAGCTCGCCGCCGGCGATCACCTGGGTGATCACCGCGTCGCGCTCCTTGGCGGTGACCTGCAGGCGCAGGCGGCCATCGTCCAGCAGCAGGCTCATGCCCGGTTGCAGCGCTTCGATGATTTCCGGGTGGGGCAGGTTGACCCGGCTGGCATCGCCCGGGGTGCCGTCCAGGTCCAGGCGCAGACTCTGGCCGTTGACCAGCTGCACCTTGCCTTCGGCAAATTTACCGACGCGCAGCTTCGGCCCCTGCAGATCCATGAGGATGCCGATGGGGGTGTTCAGCTCGCGCTCCACTTCGCGCACCCACTGGTAGCGCTGGGCGTGGTCGGCGTGCTCGCCATGGCTGAAGTTGAGGCGGAACAGGTTGACGCCGTTTTCCACCAGCTGACGGACAGCCGCCACGCCACTGATGGCGGGGCCGAGGGTGGCGAGGATCTTCACTTTCTTGTTGGCATTCATTGGGCAGAACCTTCGAGGATCAGAATGGCGCGGAAGTCGTTGACATTGGTACGGGTCGGCCCGGTGACGATCAGTTGGTCCAGGGCGGCGAAGTAGCCATAGCCGTTGTTGTTGTCCAGTTCATCGCTGCTGCTGAGGCCCAGGGCGGCGGCGCGGGCATAGCTGTCCGGGGTCATCAGGGCGCCGGCATTGTCTTCCGAGCCGTCGATGCCATCGGTGTCGCCGGCCAGGGCGTAGACGCCGGGCAGGCCCTTGAGGCTGTCGGTGAGACTCAGAAGGAATTCGGCATTACGACCGCCACGGCCATTGCCGCGCACGGTCACCGTGGTTTCGCCACCGGAGAGAATCACGCAGGGCGCCTTGACTGGCTGGCCATGCAGCAGCACCTGCTTGGCGATGCCGGCATGCACCTTGGCCACCTCGCGGGATTCACCTTCCAGGTCGCCGAGGATCAGTACATTCAGGCCAGCCTCACGCACCTTGGCCGCGGCCGCATCCAGCGACTGCTGGGGGCGGGCGATCAGCTGGAAATGGCTGCGTGACAGCACCGGGTCGCCCGGCTTGACCGTTTCCGAGGCCGGGTTCTGCAGCCAGGCGCGTACATTGGCCGGGATCTCGATGCCATAGCGGGCGAGAATGGCCAGGGCCTCGGCCGAGGTGGTGGGGTCGGCCACGGTGGGGCCAGAGGCGATCACCGTGGCTTCGTCGCCCGGTACATCGGAAATCGCATAGGTGTAGACGCTGGCCGGCCAGCAGGCCTTGGCCAGACGACCGCCCTTGATGGCCGAGAGGTGCTTGCGCACGCAGTTCATCTCGCCGATGGTGGCGCCGGATTTGAGCAGCGCCTTGTTGACTGCCTGCTTGTCTTTGAGGGTGATGCCCTCGGCCGGCAGGGCCAGCAGGGACGAGCCACCGCCGGAGAGCAGGAAAATCACCTTATCGTCTTCGCCGAGGCCCGAGCACAGCTCCAGCACGCGCCGCGCCACGCGCTCGCCGGCATCGTCCGGCACCGGATGGGCGGCTTCCACCACCTCTATCTTCTGGCAGTTGGCACCGTGCTCGTAGCGGGTCACCACCAGCCCGCTGACCTCGCCCTGCCACTCGTGCTCGACCACCTCGGCCATGGCCGCGGCAGCCTTGCCGGCGCCGATCACGATAACCCGGCCACTGCGCTCGGCCGGAAGAAAGTCGGCCAGCACCTGGCGCGGGTGGGCGGCGTCGATGGCGCTGGCGAACAGGTCGCGTAGTAGACGTTGCGGATCGAGGGTCATGGCGATCTCTCTTGTTGGGCTAAAGCAACTTCGATTCTAGTGCGCAGCGGCCTGGCTCAGGCCGCTCTGCACTGGAATCGATCCACCCGGCCGACAGGCCGTGACACCGCCTGCCGGGCAGATCGAAATTTTGATGACCGTGATCGTTCCCACGCTCTGCGTGGGAACGCATCCTGTGACGCTCCGCGTCATAACCGCGGACGCTGGAGCGTCCTCACAGGCATTCCCACGCAGAGCGTGGGAACGATCAACGATCACACTGACTTGTTACTCGCCGCGGATATTGAAGTTGGCCATATGCTCCAGGCCCTTGATCAGCGCCGAGTGGTCCCAGCCAGCGCCGCCGATGGCCGCACAGGTGCTGAACACCTGCTGGGCGTTGGCGGTGTTGGGCAGGTTCAGGCCCAGC
>Ga0209207_1000283_pt1 | contig 35147 bp, 23 predicted proteins | sample SaghotsprinmetaG_FD_184140 | JGI IMG/M metagenome (GOLD analysis project Ga0209207, IMG submission 184140) | Hot spring microbial communities from South Africa to study Microbial Dark Matter (Phase II) - Sagole hot spring metaG (SPAdes) (version 3) | ecosystem: Environmental > Aquatic > Thermal...
CTGGGATTTCTATAGTAATAGTAATAGTAATATAGCAATCCTAAGTCATTTATGAGAATGGGAAGGGACATAGTGAATCTCTATCAGTAGATATAGGATTGGCTTCTCTCATGAATCATCTGGGATTTCTATAGTAATAGTAATAGTAATATAGCAATCCTAAGTCATTTATGAGAATGGGAAGGGACATAGTGAATCTCTATCAGTAGATATAGGATTGGCTTCTCTCATGAATCATCTGGGATTGCTATAGTAATAGCAATAGCAATAACTCCGGGGGCAATTGGGGTCGCAAGTCTGGGGTGAATCAGGGGAGCCAGCAGGGCAGCAATCGCGGCAATGCTCCTCGCAGCATCAACATTCAGACACCAGGGGTGAATCTCAATCTAGGGGGCAATCCCGGTGGAATTAACCCAGGTAATCCAAGCAGGGGCCAAGGCTCTGGTGGCGGGAGCCGTCGCTAGCGATCGCCTTTAAATAGCAGGCTGGATACTGATTCCACATCTGTTTTGCGATCGTTTGCTCGCCTGGAGATGCCTGCCTCCCTGTGTTTGTATACTGGGTTTTCCTCATGAAAATTCTGCCAACGCTCCTGGCTCCCTTTGCGACTGAGACGTTTTTAGCTGAATATTGGACCCAAAAGGCCCTGCATATTACCGGGGGTCCGGCTAAGTTTAGGGATCTATTTTCCTGGCAGGATCTGAATGATCTCCTGAATTACCATCAGCTAGCCGAGCCGGACTTGCGCTTTGCCATTGATGGGAAATCCCTGCCGGACACCGACGATCGCCAAACCTGGCGCGATCGCCTCAACGAGGGCGCAACCTTGATTGTCAACGGCCTCCACCATCGGCTCCCGGCCTTGGCGGCTTTGACGGCTCACCTGCGCCAAGATGTCGGGTATCGTGCCCATGTCAACCTCTACTGCTCCCCCGCCCAACAGCAAGGGTTTGACTGTCACTACGACACCCATGATGTGCTAATCCTGCAAATTGATGGGGCCAAGGAATGGTTTGTCTACGGAGCCACCGTGCCCTATCCCACGGAGACGATGCGATCGTCGGAGCAACTGCCGCCGGAGGACCCGCCCTATCTCCACTGTGTGCTTCAAGCGGGGGATGTGCTCTATATTCCCCGTGGACACTGGCACTATGCGGTTGCTGGCGTTCGCGAAGCGTCTCCACTGGAGAATCGTCCTTCGTTACACCTAACCGTTGGCATTGACTGTCTGACGGGTCTGGACTGGCTGGATTGGCTGCTCCATGACCTACAAACCGATCCCGACTGGCGGCAAAGTCTCCCGGCGATCGTCGATGGGCAAACCCGAGCACTGGAGACCCACCTCGCCACCCTCCAACAGAAATTAATCACGGCCCTCCAGCAGCCGGATTGGCAACCGCGCTACCTAGACGATGTGGTCCACTGCCACCAGCCGCCCTTGCCGATCGCCCTCCCAGCACAAATGGGGGTGGATATTTTCCCCGATGATTTTGCCACCGAGTTTGCCTGGTCGCTGCTCCACCCGCGTCAGGTCCGGTGTCTAGGTCCAGAACACTACCAATTTCAGATCGGTTCCAAACAGGTAGATCTGAAGGGAATTCCCGCTGCCCTGGCGGAGAATCTGGCCGATCGCGATCGCTTCAGCCTTGCGGATCTGGCAGACTGGGCACCGGAGTTGGACTTTGAAGCCGATGTGGTGCTCTTGTTAACCCGCCTCGTCACGGAGGGGATCTTGCAGGTTGTCCAGGGAACGCGGCCCTAGCTTGGCGATTTCAGCAGCAAAGGTCTGTTGCGCCAACTCGACCAGCGGCATACCGAGGTGATCCAGAAACAGCAGTAGCCCCGTCCAGTCATCGGGCGGGGCGATCGCCAACGTCAGGGCTTTATACATCTGGAGCGCTAGGGCGGGGAAGTGGGTGGCAAAACGCTGGTAGCAGGGGTAGAGATCACGGGTATAGGCTTGCTCCTGTATCATGACCAGTTCAAAGCCCACTCGCACCAAACGGCGGCTAATCCAGGCACAGCGATTTTTCACCCGTTCCTCAAACCAGAAATGGCCAGCAGGAAGTGCCCGCAGGTACGATCGCACGTGGGCCAAATCGTCCGGTGACATACTTCCGACGGACCGCTAAGCGGTACGGCGCGGGCCTCTCCTCCAGGTTGCCCCAGATTCGCGTTGTATAGTGAGCCGAAGCCCCAAGCCCACTTTGGGGTTTCCCGCCGAAGAAGCTAAACTTTTTCTAAATTCTCAAGAAACCTCGCCATACGGTTAAAAAATGCAAATAATTCGATAAAATTTCTAAAACTTTTGATAAGAGCAGAGATTTTATTGACCCGACTCCAGTCCTCAGGGCGCTGACTCGCTTTGGAACCAGGCAGTCAAGGCAAGGGCAAGGGCATCGGCGGCATCATCCGGCTTGGGAATCGTTTCCAGGTTGAGTTCCTGGGCAACGGCCTGCTGGACTTCGTATTTTTGGGCACTGCCATAGCCCGTTAGGGCCTGTTTCACTTGGGCGGGGGTAAACTCCACGTAGGGAACTTGCTGTTGGGCTAGGACGAGCATTAACACCCCCCTGGCTTGGGCCACCAGAATCGTATTCCCCATACGATAAAAAAAGAACTTTTCGATCGCGACTAAATCCGGTTGCCAGTGTTGTAAAAGGGTATGCAAATCGTCATACAAGATACACAAGCGATCGCCGATCGCCTGTTTAGCGGGGGTTGTAATCACCCCAAAATCCAGCAATTGGACAGCGGCGGGGGGCGGCTGACACGTCAGAATACCAAAGCCTAGGGTGGCCAGCCCCGGATCAATACCAAGAATGCGCTGCGTCATGGCCCCATCCTAACCCTGATCCCCCCAGGGTCAAAAGCGGGGGATTGGGTGAGGGATGTCTTGTTAGGAATCGGAGGTTGGTTCAGGGGGGTGGGTCGTTGCGTGACCCATCAAGGTATCGATCTGAATATCGGCAAAGAACTGTTCGATGTTGATCACGTGACGCATCTCCAGCAGCGTCTTACGGGCATGGAACTTAAAATTACGCTGGCCACCTAACCGGTTCCAGGTCGTTTGCAGGGCCGCATGGGGATAACGCCCCGCCGCTAAACTGGCCAGGATGGGGGGCCAACGGTCTTTCAGGGTTCGCGTATTGCCCACATAGAGCAGGAGCGTGCCAATCTGAGCCACGGCGTAGAGATCGGTATCGGTTTCCGCCGCCGCGATCGCCTGGATCTGCCGTGCATGAATCGGCTGGGTTGGCAGCGGTCGATTAACGGGGAAGGGAGCCGCCTGGGTATCCTGCAAAAACTGCTCCCGCCCAATCAGATCCGACATAGCGGCCACTTCCGGGTGCGTATGGAAGGTAAACCGCCGCTGCTGCTTCCATTTGGGCCAGACCGCCTGGAGGGTAGGATGCTCATAGGTTCCCGTTTCCAGCTTCGTCATAATGCCCGCCCAGCGCTGCTTGAGGGCACGGGTCGTCCCGACGTAAACTTTGAACGGTCCCAGGTTAGCGATCGCGTAAATCGTTGAATCCAATCACCGGTTCCCCAAGACTGAGGGCACGAGCAGTCACCTTTCCCTGAGGGAGGGGACGCAACCTTACTTCAGGGATGACGTAGGTTCACCCTGGCTATCAAGGGCCGTGAGCCGACAGGGTTGGCTGAAGGGCTGCTGGGCCACCGGGCGCAACCCCACCGAGGCCAGGAAACTTTCCCAGCTATCTGCCAGGGCCTCATCCTGAGGTTGTTGGCAACGCAGACTATGGAGGGTTTCCAAGGCATCAAACCAAATCCCTTGCTCTGCATAGTGAGAGGCTTGATCATAGGGATTAACAGCTTGTAGAGGCGTTGCCTCCGGTACATTGGCGACCCGATGCACCCAACCTTCCACTCGTAGGTCGCGATCGCGGTTGTTGGGATCACAAATCATGGCCAGGGACCATTGATAATCCTGACCAACAGTGAGCGGCGCAATATCGGTTTGCTGGGGCAACGTGAGACTAGCGATCTTATTCCCCCCCGCGATCGGCAGGGTTGCCTCATAGATTAATGCCTGGGGTTGCCCCTCAGCGTCCACCTGATGGAGTTGGAACTCAGCCTGCTGGGCCGTGGTTTGGGGCAGATACCAGAAGAAACTCGGATAGGCGTGGGTGGTTAGACCCAGGTTGGTGCGGGGCAAGAGAGCCAGCAGAAACGGCACACTTCCCTGGATGCAATCATCGCCACGGGTTCCCCCGCCCGCTCGCCGTCCCGGCATCCCCCGGTTTGGCGTTTGAAACGCGCTAATCCGGAAGGGCATCGTCTGTCGGGTTGGTTGCGGCGTTGTGGGCTGCGGCTGTTGGACTGGCTGGGTTTGGCTCGGAGACAGGGCCAACTGGGCCACACCCGGTGTACTCATTAGCAATACACTGCAACTAGCCAGGATACTGCCCGCTAGGACACGACCCGCTAGGACACGACCCGCTAGGACACGACCAACCGGAACGCTACTGGCTTGGCCATTACCCGCTAGGACACTATCAGTGGAACGAGGCATGCGCAACTTTGCAGGGCGACGACGGCAAGAGAATTTTGTATCCATACCCATTACCTACGGCAAGGATAACCTACCCTAGAGCTTAGTCGAAAAAATGAGAATCTGTCGAGGGATCAGGGCACGATCGCGAAAATTCTTTGAGCACGGCCCCGAAAAAAATGGCAGGGGTTGTCCGAATCCCCCTCAATAGGGCTAGACTGGGGGCGGCTGTTGTCATGGGAGAAATCCCTGAGAGTCGCTGAATGCTCCGGAGAGCATCGCCCAATTGCTGGAAAGGGTCTCAGTTGGAGCGAGTAGCATGGCTAATCCTGAGTCAGGATGTGGCTGAGATGGACGTGGCTCTGTTGGATGCCGACCTGCCCAACCTACGTGAGAGAGTTATTCCTATGGTGAGCGATCGTGCCCTGCGCCCTTCCCCCCCGTGGTGCCTGTTCCCTAGCTTGGCTATTGGTCTGTGCTGGCCCTGGGCAGCCGCGATCGCAACTGCCACGCTGCCAGAACGCGTCACTGATAGCGCCGCTCGTTCAGAGCTTATCTATACCCATAGTCAAGTTCATCGTCAAGAGCAGGGGCAGGCCCATGACCGAGCCGTTCATCAAATATCTTTAACCCAAACCCAAACCCAAACCCAAACCCAAACCCAATTCTGGTTAGTCCAGACCCGACCGGCCATCCAGGATATTCTCCCGGCTCCGGCTCCCCTGCCCCGATCGAACTGGGAACGCCAGCCCACAACGGTGCTGCCCCTCAAGATCTTGGGTGATGAGGGGCCTGCGGCCCGTGACACAGTGGATGCTCCCGTTATTCATACCACGGATACGCTTGAGCCGTTAACCGAGCCGTTAACCGAGCCGATCACCGAGGCCCCGATCGCGGCGGATGATACCCTAGTCCAAGCCCGTCCGGCCCCCCAAGATCTGATCCCCGCGGCTCCCCCCTTCCCCCAGCCGTTGCCTCCGGTCACACCGCCCGAAACAACCCCCGTCCTGCCCCTTCCCCCGGAACCCGCGCCCCCCAGGCCCCTGCCCCCAGAGTCCGGTCAACTGGGACCCTCCGTCCTGATTAACGAGATTCAGGTGATTGGCAGTACGGTTTTCAGCGACGATCGCCTCCAGGCCATCACTCAACCCTACGAAGGCAAGCAACTGACCCTGGAAGATCTCCAGACCGTTGCCGATGAAATTACCCAGCTTTACCTCAATGAGGGCTATATCACCTCACGGGCGATCCTGGCCGATCAGGAAATCCGCGATGGGGTCGTGCGCCTTCAGGTCGTAGAAGGGAGCCTAGAGGAGATCCAAGTCGAGGGAACCCAACGCCTGAATCCGGGCTATGTGCGCCGTCGCATTCGTCTGGGGGCCACCACACCGCTCAACCCCAGCAAGCTGGAGGATCAACTGCGCCTGCTGAAGTTAAACCCCCTGTTTGAGAATGTGGAAGCCAGCCTGCGTCCAGGGACGGGCATTGGTCAGAGCATCCTCGTGGTACGCGTCACGGAAGCCAAGGCCTTTGGCAGCCAACTCTCGGTAGATAACTATTCACCGCCCAGTGTGGGGGCAGAAGCGTTTGGGATCGGCCTGCAACACCTGAACTTAACTGGCAATGGGGATATGTTGTCGGGCCAGTTCGATCGCTCCTTTACCGGGGGATCGAATACCTTTGATATTTTCTATCAGGTACCGCTGAATGCGATGGAGGGGATCCTGCGTTTGCGCACGGTGATCAACCGCAACGAGATTACCCAAGAACCCTTCAACGTTTTCAATATTGAGGGCGAGTCGGAACTCTATGAACTGAACTTCCGGCAACCGCTGGTCCGTACCCCCCGCCAGGAATTCGCCCTGTCCTTTGGCTTTGATTACCAGGATGGTCGCACTTTCCTCGATGGGGATGGGTTTGGGTTTGGCGAAGGCCCCAGTGGGGACGGGGTAACGCGGACCAGTATCTTTCGTTTTGGCCAGGATTATATCAAGCGCGATCCGAGCGGTGTCTGGGCCTTGCGATCACAATTTAACTTAGGGACCGGGTTGCTCGATGCCACGGTGAACAGCCATCCCACCCCCGACAGTCGCTTTCTGAGTTGGCTTGGTCAGGTCCAACGGGTCCAACTACTGGGGCAGGACCACTTACTGATCGTCCAGGGCGATCTCCAACTCACCACCGATCCGCTGCTGCCCTCCCAGCAATTTATTATTGGTGGTGCCCAATCCCTACGGGGCTATCGCCAGAATGTACGAGCAGGGGATAACGGCTTTAAGTTTTCGATCGAAGATCGGATTACCCTGGGACGCAATGCTGCCGGAGCCTCGATCCTCCAACTGGCCCCCTTTATGGATTTGGGGTCGGTCTGGAACCACAGTGACAATCCCAATCCCCTACCCAGTCAGCGCTTCCTCGCGGGGGTCGGGCTAGGCGTTCTTTGGGAACCCTTGCCGCGTCTCAACCTCCGGCTGGACTATGGTCTGCCCCTGGTGAACCTGGACGATCGGGGCAACAATCTCCAAGATGACGGCCTATACTTCAGCATCATTTACCGACCGTTTTAGTTTTTAGATCTGAATTTTGAATTTTGAATTTTAATAAAACTTTCCCCTCCTACTCCACCCGCAGGATAGCTGGATTGTCCCGACCGGGCAGGTGTTCCAATGCCGTTGTCACCGCGTGGGAGGCGGCAATAATGTCACGCTCCTCACCCCCCAAGTACAGACGGCCAAAGCTCCCCACCGCCTGCACACTCAAGATATTAATGAGGGCTGCTTTCTCGGCTTCATTGGCTGCTAAGGCGGCATAGGCTGCCGGGGTGACTTCCATGATGTAGAGGGTTTGACCAGACAGGAGCATTTGGCCCCGTCGCACCCGGTTGATCAGTTGGGTATGGTGGGGATCAAGGTTACGGATAATCTGGCTGGACACGATCTGGGGCTTGAGGCAATCCTGCTGGCGTGCGCCCAGGGCATCGAGAATCGCCTTGCCAGCGGTGCGGGTTTCCCCCTGGCGACTGGAGTGAATTTCGAGCAATCCGTAGAGGCGTTCCACCACCAGCACTCCTGGACGGACCGCCGTTGCCTTCAACGCAACATCCGTGATGCGATTGATCTCAATCCCGGGTGAAATCTCGATCCACAGCGAGGCATCACCGGGGAGGGGCAAGAATCCTTGGGCGACTGTGCCTAGATAGGCGGCATGCTGGGCTTGTAGGTTATCAATGTAGACATAACTCCGCAACTCAATTCCCAAACCGGACCTCGCTATGCGTCAAAATTAAGATCAGTCTATCGGGTATTGGGATCGTTGCCCAGCGGCGAGAGGCGGAGGGGCGGAGGGGCGACATAAGGGAAGGTTTTGAATTGAGAATTGAGAATTGAGAATTGAGAATTGAGTAGCCGGTACGAAGCACTAGTAGATCGACAAGAAAATTCTGCAACACTTGTAGTGTTGGCTCTAGCCTGCAACGACTGAAGTCGTTACTACGAACGTTGCGAAACTTTATGTTTACTGTACTAGGTACCCGGTACGAAGCCCCATCGCCCGCAAGCGTTTCAAGTTAGGGCTAGGACTACCTGCTGGGCGCAGAGGTAGAGCATGGCAAGTTCGCTTTCGTTGAGGATATGGACCGGCTGCCATTGCAAGGAAAGGACGGCTCGGTTTTGGCCGCGATGGACGATGGGGGTGAGGACGTGGGCCTGAATCCCTAGGCTTTGGTAAGTGGGCAGGGCGGCGAGATCCGGGTCAGCGGCAATGTTAAAGCAGCCCGTGACTTGGCTGGTGGTGAGGGTTTCGGCAAACAGGGGATCTTGGGGTAGCCAATCGACGGTTGTGGTGATCCCGTACAATCCTTGGGCGGCGATCGGGGTCTCGGTTCCGAGAACGCACAGGGCACAGCCATCGGCATTAAAGCTCTTCCCAAAGGCATTGGCGATCGCTTGGAAGGCGGTTTTCGGGTCCGCTAGGGTTTGTGAGACTTCCACGATCGTGGCTAATAAGGTCGCCTGAGCTTCCGCCCGTTGTAGTTCGTCTAGGCGTTGCTGGAGGACATCGTAGGTTTCGGTGGCCCGCTGGACAACTTCCTTCAGTTCGTTGGGGTCCCACGGTTTAGTAATATACTTATACACTTGGCCGGAGTTAATCGCTTCGACTAGATCCTCCACATCAGTGAAGCCAGTCAGAATGATACGCATGGTATTGGGGAACTGGGGGACGGTACGACTCAGAAATTCGGTTCCCTTCATTTGCGGCATTCGTTGATCGGAAATAATTACCGCGACCTCACCTTCCTGGGCCAAGACTTCTAGGGCTTTGCCCCCGCTATCGGCCCTAAAAACTTGGAAATCCCGCCGAAAGGTCCGATACAACAGGTCGAGGTTATCGGGTTCATCATCGACCACCAACATTTTCGGTTTTTTGGATCGCTCCTGGTTCATGAGCTTAGGACTGATATTATTGTGAACTGGATTTAGTTTTTCCATGCTGTCATCTTGCCAACGACGATATTCCCGATTAGCCTGGGCAGTTTGCTAACCTGCGCACCTAGGGTCACCAGTCTGCCAAGCCAAGCCAATCCCTCCCAGCCAATCACTCCAATCCTAAATGGTCATTCTAGATTTATCTGCTTTTCCCCGGATGTTTTTTCGCTGGGTTCCGCTCTGATTGCGTCATCCAACTGGGTTCGGGCCGGGTGGGCAAGGGACTTAGCGAACCGTGGGGCGTCGGGTTTCTGGTGCCGCCAGTTGGAGACTCCGTTTGGCGATCGGCAAGGTGAAGTGAAACCGACTGCCCTGATTGCGGCCAGCGGACTCTGCCCAGATCTTACCGCCTAGGCGCGTCACAATCTGCCGACAGATCGCCAACCCCAAGCCCGTGCCCCCGGTGGTGCGCCGCAGTGCTCCTTCTTCCTGGTAGAAGCGCTCAAACACGGTTTCCAGGCGATCGGGTTCGATGCCCCGGCCCGTATCGGCGATCGTAACCGTCAGCATCGAGTCCCCGTGCGCTCGGGCGATAATCTCCACGTGTCCCGTCGGTTCCGTAAACTTGCAGGCATTGTCGAGAAGCTTGGCCAGTACTTCCACCAGCCATTCTCCATCCGCCTCAACGAGCGGTAAGTCCGGATTGACCTGGGTTGTGATTTGGGGCAACGGCTCCTGGCGATGGCGCGTTCGCACGCCACTCACCACGAGATCGACACATTCCACCAAGGGTAGCGGCTCCGGGTTCCACTCCACCCGGCCACTTTCCAAACGGGAAAGGGTTAAAAAGTCTTGGACCAGTTCCCGCAACCGCTCCGCATCGGCGAGGGCAGAGTGGAGCATCACTTGCCGCAATTCAGCGGGCATATCTGGCTCACTGGCAAGGCTCTCTAGGCAGACCTGGATGGTTGACAAAGGGGTGCGCAATTCATGCCCCGTAATGGCGATTAGGTTACTGCGGGTCCGTTCTAAGGCTTCCAGTTGCCGGTTCAGATCATCCAAGTTGGCATAGGCTTCGGCCTGGATCAGGGCAATCCCCACCTGGGCCGCGATCGCCTCCACGAGGGCCAAATCATCTTCGCGCCAGTCGCGCCCTTGCTCAGCACTTCCGTGCAGTTCCACCATCCCCAGCAGGCGATCGCGATACAGCACAGGCACCATCAACCAGGCTTCAATCTGCCATTGTGCCACTAATTCTGCGAGGGGCAGGGTGAGCGGTGATGGGGGGGGAGACACCAGCTTAGGCTTAGGCCGTTTGCCCCGTTTGGGCTTGGCCGCAGGGACGGGGGGTGGGGGGGCCGTGGCGACGATGGTTGGCTCAACACGGGTGTTACTCACATAGAGGCGTGCCCGCTGGCTGACCACGGTTTGAAATAGGGGATTATCCTGTAATGGCCAGTCCTGACCGCAGAGGGCGGGGACGGCTGCCTCCAAAAATTCGTACTGAATCGGCGCACTGGCATCGGTTTCTCGGCAGCGATAGAAGAGGCAACGGCTGGCCTGGAGTGCTCTGCCCAGTTCTTGCACCGCAATGTTCAAAATTTCCTCTGGGTTAAGGGATTGCCGCACCGCCGTGGAGATGGAGTTCACCAACCGTTCCTTACGCTCTTGGGCCGCGATCGACCGATAGGCTTTCAGAAGCTTATACTGACCAGCCTGGAGGTAGGTGACTAGGCGATCGGCAAAAGGACCCGGTTGGGCCACTTCGATCAGGTGAGGCAGCGTCGCCAGGATCTCCGAGCGGGCCTGATTAATCTTGGTTTCTAGCTCTGGGCGATAGTGCAGGATGCGGTCAAACATGAGCTCAGCCGCCTGGATACACACCTGGCGATCGAAGGTCCAAATCCCTTCAAAGCGTCGAATTTGGTCCATCGTGGCCAGTTCATCAAACCCTGCGGCTTGTTCACTGGGGGCAAAGTGTTCGCGACAGACCAGGGAACTGGCATACTGCTGACCGATCACAATCAGGTGCCATTCATCCCGCAGGCCATCCTCTGGGGCAAAGGCGATCCGTTCATAGTAATCAGACCCATGTGCAAATTCGGTTTCGGGGGCTGCTAAGACGTAAACTTGATCGGTGCGATCGGCGATGCGGCGATAGCGATGGGCCTCCTGGCGGTAAAAGCGCTCCTGCTGAAAGCTGGCAATCACTAAGGGGGGCACTGACCCTGCCAATACTTGATCTTCAATCGCATGGGACAGGGCAATCAGTGACGACTTAAAGTAAATCTGGGTGTGCAGGTTAGGCAGCACTCGTACCAGATCTTCCAGGATGGAAGCGGAGATACTCATCAGGCAAGCAAGATCAGAGGGGGGTGAGGGCTGGGAATGCCGCACAGCCAAAGGCGGCAAACGGGACGCGAAACCGTTGTTCTTAGGTGAACATTTGGGATGAACAAAGTTTAACCTTTATTCTAAGGCGCGAAAGAACCCCCTCACCCTGACTGTCCCACCAATGCCAGCCCAAACTCTAAAATCCGAAAATCTCCTCCCTTCTCCCTTCTCCCTTCTCCCTTCTCCCTTCTCTCTTCTGCATTCCCTATTGCCCATTCTCCACTCCCCCTCCCCACAATGCAGTCGCTCATTGACCGTATTTACCAGGATCTCCTCCCCGCACTTCAGCTTGAAAGTCGCGATCCCCATGATCCGATCGTCGTTCATCAGGTGCCCCCCCCTTGGCAACTCTTGGGGGCAGGCAACTACGCAGCCGTGTTGGCCCATCCCGATGCCCCGGCTTGGGTGGTGAAGGTCTATGCCCCCGATCGCCCAGGGTTTGAAGAGGAGGTCGAGGTCTACCGGCGGCTAGGGGACCATCCAGCGTTTTCAAGGTGCCAATATGCGGGGGATAATTTTCTAGTATTGCGGCGGTTGGAGGGGGTAACGCTCTACGACTGTGCGCGGTTGGGCCTACGGATTCCCCCCAGGGTGATACGCGATATTGATGCGGCTCTTGCCTATGCCCGCAGTCGTGGCCTCAATCCCCATGATGTACATGGCCGCAATGTGATGATGCACGAGGGGCGGGGGCTGGTGGTGGATGTGTCAGATTTTCTCCATCCAGGGGATTGTCGGGCTTGGGCAGATTTAAAGCGGGCCTACTATTGGATCTATTTGCCCGTGATTGCACCGCTGCGGTTGCGCTTGCCTGACTGGTTGCTCAATGGGGTGCGCAAGGGGTATCGCTGTTTGCGCCAAATGGGCCGTCGGCTCTGGCGGCGATCGCGCTAAGGTCGGCACTTTACCGAGTCATCTGTCATTCCTAAACTGGGAGATTTAGAATTGGTGTCGCGGGGGTGAGGTTCAAGCCATTCACTGGTTTTTGGAGTCACACGGTATTTGGCTCAACTTACATTTGGCTCAACCTACATTTGGCTCAACCTACTCAATCAAACTTGACAGACTGTTCAGTATCTGGGGCCGTGTCCGGGGTCGTGTCTGGGGCCGTATCTGGGGCCATATCCCCCGTTTGGGGTCAACTATCGCTATGCTGGCAGTAGTTGACCGTTGCTAACGCTGCTCCTTATCACCGTATTGACGCTGCCCATGTCTGAGAAACTCACCTGGCAACCCCTCGATCGCGTCGCGATGAGCCTTATGTTCGTGTTGAGTTGCCTGATTGCCCTGTTGCTCTGGCAAGGCGAGCAGGTTGCGCCGAAAGTGCGGGAGTTTAGCTGGCAGGATCGCCAAATTGGGGTGGACGATACCGCGTTTATCCTCACCTTTAGTCGGCCAATGGACACCCAAAGTGTGGAGGCGAACCTGATGATTGAGCCGTCTCTACCGGGCAGAATCAGTTGGGCGGGACGCCGCTTAGCCTATACCTTAAATGCCCCGGCTCCCTACGGAACTGAGTTTCAGGTCAAGTTGGCTAATGCGCGGGAAAAGATCGGCACGGCGGCAACGGATTCTCCCCCCCTGCAACCCTTTGTGGGGCAGTTTAAAACCCGCGATCGCGCCTTTGCCTATATTGGGATCACGGGGGAAACGGCGGGGCGGTTGGTGCTGAATAATCTCACCCAACAGCAAACCGAGGTGCTAACCCCGGCTGACTGGGTTGTGCTGGACTTCCGGCCCTATCCCCAGGGCGATCGCATTCTTTTCAGCGCCATTGAGCGATCGGCCCTCCGCCAAGGCAGTTGGGATCAACACCTCTATACGGTCACGACGGGTATGGTCCCGGAGACGGATGCTCGTCGTCGCTCTGGGTCGCCGATCGCGGCGGGGGAGATTGAACCCGTGTTGGATACCCAAGGGTTCCGAAACCTCCAGTTTGACCTGGCCAATGATGGCAGCGCGATCGTGGTGCGGCGGGTGAACCAGCAAAATCCAGCGGACTTTGGCCTCTGGGTCGTGCGACCAGGGGAAGCACCCCAGCGGCTCGACAGCGAACCGGGGGGGGATTTTTTGATTACCCCCGACAGTCAGGCGATCGCCGTGGCCCAAGGGCAGGGGATGGCCCTCATCCCCCTCCAGCCGGAGGCAGCGGCACCCGCCCTCCCCGCCGGGAAAGAAAAGCTGTTGGAGTTCCTGCCCCAGTTTAGCCAGGTGTTGGGCTTTGCGCGGGATGGGGCGACGGCGGCGATGTTGAAGTTCAACACGGATTTCACCCGATCGCTCTACCTGGTCAATAATCGCGGTGACCAGAAGGAATTGCTGCGCTTTAAGGGATCGATCCACGCGGTCCAGTTTGACCCGGCGCAACGCTGGCTCTATTGCCTGCTCGGTGAATTGGTGGAAGCTGAAAGCTATCGGGAACAGCCGTTTTTGGCCGCGATCGATCTGCAAACCGATGAACTGTTTCCCCTGGTCCTGCTGCCGGAACAACAGGGGGTGCAAATGAGCCTCGCCCCGGATGGTCTGGCGCTGATGTTTGCGCAAACGCTGGCGGTTGATACGGCCAGTCCCCAACTGGCAGATGCGCCCAGGGGCCAGGATGGGCGTCCGATCGCCGATGGCCGCCTGTGGTTCCTACCGCTTGATCCGGCGATTCTAGCGACGAAGGACCCGGCGGCGCAATTACGGCCTGAAGCGTTGCCGATCGCCGGGTTTAACCCCCGCTGGTTACCGTGAAGTTGCGGCCAAAACGACTACAACGTCAGGAAATCAGGGTTGGGGGGATGCGGATGATTTGCGGTTGAAATAGGCTTCAAACATTTGGCGCACCATTGGCGCGGCGACTTTACCGCCCCCCCCCCCAGAGTTTTCGGCAAAGGCAACGACGATAATTTCGGGCTTGTCGATGGGAGCATAGCCGCCATACCAGGCATGGGAAAGGCGGGGGGGATCTTCAGCCGTACCCGTTTTACCCGCATTGGCCGGAATACTCGCTGAGTTCATGGCGGTCCCCGTCCCACTACTGACCACCTGGACTAGGCCATCCCGCAGGATTGACAGGGTACTGGGCTTCAGGTTCAACGACTCCCGCCAACTGCGAGCCTCTTCATTATCCTTGAGCAAATGGGGCTGGACACGATAGCCCCCATTGGCCGGGACAGCAAACATAACCGCCACCTGAAGGGGGGTGGCTAACAGGAAGCCTTGACCGATCGACATATTGATCGTATCGCCCACAAACCAGCCTTCGCCAATATTTTCGCGCTTCCAGGCATCATCCGGCACCAACCCTGCCGACTCTTGCCCCGCCAACTCGATCCCCGTCTTTTGACCAAAGCCATAGCGGCGGGTCCACGGAATCAGGTGTTCGCTCCCGATGCGCATGGCCACCTGGTAGAAAAAGGTATCACTACTCCAGGCCATCGCCCCGGTGAACCCCAGGGGGCCAAACCCAGCCCGGTTCCAATCCCAAAACTGAATACCCCCAACTTGCACGTAGGGATAGGTGGGCAGGACATCGTAGGGGCTATATTTACCCGACTCCAGGGCCGCAGTGGTGGTGACAATTTTGAAGGTGCTCGCCGGGGGAAAGGCTTGCAGCGCCCGATTCACAAAGGGATGATCCGCACTTTGCAGTTGTTCCCAAGTCGCTGGTGAAATCCGAGTGGAGAAAATATTCGGATCAAAAGCGGGCCGACTGACCATTGCCAGAATGCCGCCGTTGTTGGGGTCGATCGCCACGATCGCACCTTGGGTATTGCCCAGGATAGCCTCTGCGGCCTTCTGTAGCTCCAAGTCGAGGGTTAGCTGGACGGTTTGGCCCGCTTGGGTGGGTTTTTCCCCCAGAATACGGACAATTTGGCCCGCGCCATCGACTTCGACTTGCTGGCCCCCCCATTCGCCCCGAAGCTGTTGTTCAAAGGCGGCTTCAACCCCCATCTGGCCAATGACATCCCCTAGGCGATAGCCCAAATGCCGACGGGCTTCAAGTTCTTCCGCATTGAGTTCGCCGGTATACCCCAGGACGTGGGCACCCAGACTGCCGTTGGGGTAGTAGCGGACGGTTTCTGCATCCACTTCGACACCGGGGAGTTCCTGGCGCAGTTCTTCGATCGCCGTCACTTGGGCTGGCCCAATGCCCCGCGCAATCCGGACCAGGTAGGGGGAGCTATACCCAGCTTGCTCCAAGCGATTTTGGATTTCGGCGGCGGGGATATTGAGGATTTGGGAAAGACGGGCGACGGTGGCGGGCCATTCGGGTTGTTTTTGGGCGATGGGCCAGATGAAGACGGAGTGGGAGACGCGGTTCCCAGCCAGGAGTTTGCCCGTGCGATCGAGGATTTGGCCGCGTTCAGGTTGTTTGGGGATGAGGCGAATCCGATTCTCTTCGGCACGTTGGTAGTTGCGTTGCCCCTGGATCAGTTGTAGGTACACCAACCGACTGCCAATGCCCCCAACGAGCAACAGCGAAACCAACACCATCAACCATAGGGCACGAAAGGTCTGGCCGACCGTGCGCGGGGTTGGCAGGGGAGCCGTGGCCGAGGAGGAGAGAATCAAAACCATAGGGATGCGGGCGATCGGTAACGAAACTTGTCCCCCAGTTTACAAAAAGTCATAACCGGAATGCTAGCCAACTGGACCCCAGACAGTAGACATTTCAGGAAATTCAGGGACTAATTAGGTGACTGCCAGAGAATTCCCCAGATACAATGAGTTCCAACCAGGATTGGGGGGCAAACAGGCGTGTTATCGCAACGTGCTGGGTCCTTGCTCCTGAACCACCGACCGAGTTGCTTACGTTGTAAGGGCCAGGGGTTGCTTATTATGTCTCAATCTGCTGCCAAGCATCAGCGTCAACGGACCGAGACGATCGCACCTGCGGTTGAACTGCGGGATGTTTTCAAGCTGTATGATGGCGAGCCAGCGGTTCGCAACCTCAACCTCACGATTCAACCGGGGGAATTTTTCAGCATTTTGGGTCCCTCTGGCTGTGGGAAAACCACTACCCTGCGGCTGATTGCCGGTTTTGAGGAACCCTCGGCGGGGGAAGTGCGCATTCGGGGGAACTCCATGCGGCGGGTGCCGCCCTATCATCGGCCTGTGAATACGGTGTTCCAGAGTTATGCCCTGTTTAACCACATGACGGTTTGGGATAATGTGGCCTTTGGGCTACAGATTAAGGGCATTCAGCGATCGCAGGTGCAGCAACGGGTCCAGGAAAGCCTGAAGTTGGTGAAAATGGAAGGCTTTAGCCAGCGCTATCCGGCCCAACTGTCGGGGGGACAGCAGCAGCGAGTGGCCTTGGCCCGCGCCCTGGTCAATCAGCCCACGGTGGTACTGCTGGACGAACCCCTGGGGGCGCTGGATTTGAAATTACGCAAAGAGATGCAGGTGGAACTGGTCAATCTCCACCAGCAGTTGGGGGTCACTTTCATTATGGTGACCCATGATCAGGAGGAAGCCCTGTCCCTGTCCGATCGCATTGCGGTGATGAATGGGGGGCAGGTTGAGCAGATTGGCACCCCCAATGAAATCTACGAACAACCAGCGACTCCCTTTGTGGCGGATTTTATTGGCGATACGAATTTGTTGCAGGGGCGGGTAGATGCGGTGGAAAGCAGCAAACTGCGCGTCTTAACCCCAAGTGGCTTAAAAATTCTGGTCCAGCGTCCGGAGGTCAAGAACGGCTCCCGTCCCGATCGGGTTGTGGTGAGTATCCGGCCCGAAAATATTCGTTTGAGTTTGACTCCCCCCGAAGGGCAGGCGAACTGCTTCCAAGGCAAGCTAAGTCATACGATGTACCTGGGCACCCATATTCACTACGTGGTGGAACTGACTTCCGGCGATCGGCTAACGGTTCTGCAACCCAATACCCTGGGCACGATTCCGCAGCGGGGCGCCGCCCTGTATGCCCATTGGTCAGAACAGGATTGTTTAGCCCTCCATACCTGAGAAGCTCCCCATGCATCACCCCCCCCGTCCCCGTCTCCTCTCCCGTCGCCGTTTTTTGCGACAGACGGCCCTGCTCTCTGGTTTGACCCTGGCGGGCTGTGGTTGGACATTGGGTAATGTGGGTGGGCAATCCCCAGCCACCACGTCAACGGATGAGCTTTTAATCTACACCTGGAGTGACTACATTGATGAGGAGTCGGTCGAAGCCTTTACGGCCCAAACCGGGATTACAGTCCGCGTTGCCATTTACGAGTCGAATGAAACGATGCTGGCGCGGATGCTAGCGGGGGGAGGCAATAATTACAGCATTATTTATCCCTCGGACTATATGGTGCAGCAGATGGTGGAACTCAACCTGTTGCGCGAACTCGATCACGATCGCCTTGAAGGCATGGATAACCTCATGGAGGAGTTCCAAGATCCCAGTTACGATCCCGGCAATCGCCACAGTGTCCCGATTAGCTGGGGGACAACGGGGCTAGTCTACAACACGGCACGGCTCACTGACCCCGTTGATGATTGGCGGTTCCTCTGGGAGCATCAAGATCGCCTGCGACAACGGATTACCCTGCTCTCGGATGTGCGAGAGGTGATGGGGGCCACGCTGAAATCCTTGGGCTATTCCTATAATGCCACTGACCCTCAACAAATTAATGCTGCTTTTCAGGCCCTACAAACCCTGAAACCCGCGATCGCCAGCTTTACCACGGATGCCTGGCGCGAACAGATTTTAGCCGGGGATCTACTCGTCTCAATGGCCTATTCCGTCGATGGGATTACCGCCATGTTTGAAGATGATACCCTACAATATGTCATTCCCCAAAGTGGGGCCTCGTTGTGGACAGACGCGATCGTCATCCCCCGCACGGCACCGAACGTAGAAGGCGCCTACGCCTGGATCAACTACACTCTGCAACCATCCGCAGCGGCCCGGATTAGTGAACGCCTCAGCTTTGCCACCCCCAATCGCGTTGCCTATGAAAACCTCTCAGATGAATTACGCGAGAATCAAGCCCTTTTCCCGCCCCCCGAAGTCCTCGATCGCTGTGAGCGAATTAAGCCCCTTGATGCGGCCACGAATGAGTTATTTGATAATTACTGGACTCGACTGACCAGTGGATAGGGGGAATTTTTTCCTGAATTCAAAATTCAAAATTCAAAATCTTAAACTCTGCAAAGTTCAAACCTAACATTGTTCCCTATGGCTGCTGCTTCTCCCCCCGATCGTGCTCAGCGAGTCCCCATTTATCCAAAATGGTTGGCTCCCCTATTGATGTTAGCTCCGGCAGGGGTATGGCTAGGGTTGCTCTTGGTATTGCCCACCCTAGTGATTTTCCAGCTAAGCTTGGTGCCTGGAATTCGACCGGGAGAAGTTGTCAATCCAGTGCTATGGCCCCTGACGAATTATGAACGCATCTTCCAGCCGGTCTATTTGCAGGTGATTGCCCGATCGCTGTCTTTGGCATTGGGAACAACCCTATTGTGTTTGTTGCTAGGCTTTCCTGTGGCCTATTGGCTAGCCCAAACGGCTCCCAAACAGTGGCGTAATCTGTTACTCCTCGGCTTTATCCTGCCCCTTTGGACTTCATCCCTCTTACGTTCCTATGCGTGGATTACCATTTTGCGGCGCACGGGGGTGCTGAATGCGTTCCTGGAAGGCATTGGATTACCCACAATTTACTTGCTGAACCAAAGTGCTGCCGTCTTGATTGGCATGACCTATAGCTTTTTGCCCTATATGGTGTTGATCTTGTATGCCTCTTTGGAAAAGCTCGATCGGCGTTTGTTGGAAGCGGCCTACGATCTAGGGGCCAATCGCCAACAAACCTTTTGGCGAATCACCATTCCCCAAACCATGCCTGGAATCTTGGCTGGGTCCTTGCTGGTTTTTATTGCCAGCCTAGGCGACTTTATCAATCCCGAATTGCTCGGCGGGGCCTCCAGTATGACCGTAGCCCGTCTGATCTACAACCAATTTTTAGGCCCAACCCGTAACTGGGGCTTTGGTTCAGCCCTCAGTATGGTAGTGATTGTGGCCATTACCTTGGCAATGGTGTTGCTGATCCGGTATGGTGATTCGTCTGCCAGCGGCCTCAAGGCAGGCAATCAAGACACGGCAACTGGCACATAACGGTTGTGGCCGTTGATATTCCTTGTGGCCGTTGATATTCCGACTCCCAGGCAATCACATCAAACAGGACAGAATGTCGATTGCTCTGTAGCAAACAAAATGCCTATGCACCCCAACTACGTTGCCGTTAGGTGCGCCCCTGCCGCAGCGTCCAGCAGCCAAATTAGCTCACCCTGCACGGGCTGAATCAGTCGCGATGGGTATTGGTGGGCATCCGCCGCCGGTGCAAACACCTGGGTCAGAGCCGTTTGTTTATTTTCACCCGTCACGAGGAAGAGGACGCAGCGGGCCGCATTAATCAGCGGGACCGTAAAGGTGAGACGGGGTTGGCCATCCTTGCGACCAACGGTGATCAGGCGATCGGTCACCTGAAGCGCCTCCGTGTGCGGAAACAGGGAAGCCGTATGGGCATCATCCCCCATCCCTAAAAGGATGACATCAAAGGCCGGAAATTCCCCAGCGGATACTTGGAAAAAGTCGCGGAGTTCTGCATCGTGGGTTTGGGCCGCCACTGCCGGACTCTCGGCCTCGGTGGGCATGGGGTGGATATTTGAGGCCGGAATGGGCACGCGATCGAGCCATGCTTGGCGGGCCATGCGTTGGTTGCTGTCGGGATGGTCGGGAGACACATAGCGCTCGTCCCCCCAAAACACATGCAGTTTGTCCCAGGGCAAGGGTTGACTGGCCAGACGCTCGTAAAGCGGTTTGGGTGTGCTGCCTCCCGCTAGGGCGATCGTGGCTTGGCCGCGATCGGAGATGGCCGCTTGCAGGCGAGGCACAATCAGGTCGAGGGCGCGAGTAACCAGGGCAGCGCGATCGGGTAGAACTTCAAGGGTCGGCAGCATGGGCGTTGGCAAAGGGGGGTAAACGATCGAGATTGCCAGTATTTATAACATCCCCAGCGCGATCGGCCCGATCTGACTGGTCCTAGCCCCCTCCCCCGACGCTTCGTGTTAGCGATCCGGAAATACTGATTCCGCCTGACTGCCCTCAGCAGATAGCGATCGTAGGACCAAGCGTGGCCAAAGGACCAGAAAAAAGCCCATCCAGCTTAACACCGGGACCGCCACCAATCCGGTTACCCACAGGCGATGTAATAGCAGCCAACTGCCCACGATGAAGCCCACGCCCGTCAGCACGATCGACCAAGGTTGGCACCACCAAGGCTTATAGTCCCACGGACTCAGCTTCACCCCAACGTCTTCAGACTTGACCATTCAGATTACCCCGCTAGCCTCCCCTTAGTGTACCTTGCATATTTCTGCTTCCTTGCACATCCAGAAGTGTTGAATGACAGCAAACATGTTGCAAAAATAGCCTCTAATCGTGTCAAGCAGATTTATGCGTGTTTGATCGCTTATGTGATTTTGCAATTGGTGACAATTCCGCAAGAATTTGGCCATAAAGTATTAGATAAGCTACGATATTTACAGGCTTTTGTGTGTGAAAATATCAGTTATGTCCACTGGCTCCAAAAATTAGTCTTTTGTTGACAAAACTAGCTTACCACAGGATTAGTGTGTCTATTGTTAGAAAAGGAAATCTTAAGATTCAACACTTTTGGAATTGACCTATTGGCAGCAAGTAAGAAATACGACACTAAAGTTGATATAGCAATCCTAAGTCATTTATGAGAATGGGAAGGGACATAGTGAATCTCTATCAGTAGATATAGGATTGGCTTCTCTCATGCATCATCTGGGATTGCTATATGTCCCAAATTAACATTTTCTATTTTCCTGGGTTCTTGCTGCTAAGTAACTCATGACTTGGCAAGGATTTCAGCCTCTAAGATAAGAGTTTTTTTTTGTGTTCTGCCATATAATTGCACTGACAAACTCAGAAGAGTTACTTTTTCTAAACCACAACCGCCAACTCCGGCAACGCCCCCTGCATCTTACTCAGCCAATCCGAAAGATTCTCCAACTGCTGATTCGCGCTCAGCACCCCCAACCCCCGCACCGTCACCTTCCCCGGACTGTAGACAAAACGGCCCTGAAGATGACTCGGTAAATTATCCTTCAGCAACTTCCATGCCGGTTCCGCCATCGGCGTTTCCAACACCACATGTTGCTTCCCTTCCGGCTTAATCCGCGCAAACCCCAACCGCTTCGCCACCTGCTTCAACTCCATCACCCGTAATAACTGTTGTGCTGGCGTGGGAATTGGACCATAGCGATCGTTCCATTCCGCCGCAATTTGGGTTAACTCCTCCCGTGAAACCGCCGCCGCCACCCGTCGATAGGCACTCATCTTTTGATCCAAATCGGGAATATAGTCCGTCGGAATAAACGCCGTCAGATTCAGATCAATTTGCGTATCATCCACCGTCGGAATCTTCTGACCACGAATTTCCCCGATCGCCTCCTCCAACATCTCCATATACAGATCAAACCCAATCACCTCCATCTGACCCGACTGCTCCGCCCCCAGCAAATTCCCCACCCCACGAATTTCCATATCCCGCATTGCCAACTGATAGCCAGACCCCAACTGGGTGAACTCCTGAAGCGCCCGTAACCGCTGCCGCGCTGCCTCCGAAAGGGTTTCCTGACGGGGATAAAATAACCAGGCATGGGCTTGAATCCCCGCCCGTCCCACACGACCGCGCAATTGATACAGTTGCGACAATCCAAACCGCTGGGCATCCTCCACCAAAATCGTATTCACACGGGGAATATCCAACCCCGACTCAATAATCGTCGTACAGACCAAAATATCCGCATCGCCATTACTAAACGTCAGCATCGTTGCTTCCAATTCCCCCTCCGCCAATTGCCCGTGGGCCACCGCAATCCGCACCCCCGGCAACATCTCCCGCAACTTCGCACTGCGCTCCTCAATTCCCTCCACCCGTGGCACTACATAAAACACCTGACCGCCGCGATCGAGTTCCTGACGAATGGCAGAGCGCACCACTTCCGCATCATAGGCCGCCAAATGGGTTTTAATCGGTCGCCGCGAGGGGGGTGGCGTTGTAATCAAACTCATCTCACGAATGCCAGAAAGGGCCATATAGAGTGTGCGGGGAATTGGTGTTGCGCTGAGGGTGAGGACATCTACCTGGGTTTTCAGCACTTTAATTTTCTCTTTTTGATTCACCCCAAATCGCTGTTCTTCGTCGATTACCAATAGACCCAGATCACGAATTTTTACCCCTTTCCCTAACAATTGGTGGGTACCCACAACCACATCTAATTCTCCTGTCGCTAGCCGTCGCAAAATATCCTTACGTTCCTCTGCCGTGCGGAAGCGATTGAGCAAACCGACCTGGATCGGATAGGGTGCAAACCGTTCCTTGAGGGTGTGATAATGCTGTTGGGTTAAAATCGTCGTTGGTGCCAACAGGGCCACTTGCTTACCCGCAGTCACCGCTTTGAAGATTGCCCGCACGGCTACTTCCGTTTTCCCAAAGCCAACATCGCCACAGACAAGCCGATCCATTGGCCAATCGCTTTCCATGTCGCGCTTGATGTCCTGAATGGCTTTCAGTTGATCGGGAGTCGGTTGATAGGGAAACGAGTCTTCTAGTTCTGCTTGCCAAGGCATATCAGGGGGAAACGCAAAGCCCGTTTGCTGCGATCGCTGGGCATATAACTGGAGCAAATCTACGGCTAATTTCTTAACCGATTTACGCACCTTATTCTTAGTTTTTTCCCAGGCGTTACCGGACATCTTATTCAGTTCCGGCGGTCGATCGCCCATCCGTCGAAAGCGAGAAAGGGACCCCAATTGATCGGCAGCGACGCGCAATAATCCATCGGCATATTGCAACACCAGATAATCACGGGTTTCGCGATCGAGGGTCAGGCTTTCTAGCTTAATAAAGCGACCAATGCCGTGCTGACGGTGAACCACATAATCTCCCGGTTGCAGCTTATTGGGATCAACCTGTTTGGAGGTCGCCTGTCGCCGTTTACGCACATAGCTGGGGGTTGCCAGGGAATGCTGACCAAAGAATTCGCGATCGGTGATAATTACCAACCGAAAGGTGGGCAAAATAAAGCCTTCTAATTCGGCTAAACCGGAATACTTGAGGGCAACCGGTACGTGTTGAATTTGGAGTTTTTCAATGGCGGGATAATCGCGAGGATTGGGAATAAATTGGGCAGGACAATCGTGTTCCTGCAACAGGGCCACCGATCGCGATGGTTGGGCCGACACTAACCAAACCCCAAAACCGCGATCGCGCTCCTGACGCACCATTTCCGCCAGCTTACCAAACTGGTGGGGCATGATGGGGACCGGACGACTTGCCAGATTCAGGGTATAGGGGGCGGTGCTATTCCCGTCTTCAGCAATTTCTGAGAGATCGAGACGTTCAAAACGAGCTAAGTCAACCAAACCATCAGCGAACGATCGATGGATCGCGGGCATTTCGCGATCGTCCTGATCCTGAATAGTTGTCCAGACTTCCTGATAATGCTCCTCGGTTTGTTCAAACCAGCGATCGCTATGTGCCCGACACTGTTCCGGTTCATCCAAAGCGACCAGCGTATTGGCGGGTAAATAATCCAATAGGGAGGCCGCCTGGGGAAACGCCAACCCTAAATAACGATAAACACCTGTAGGGGCGGGTTTCCCAGGATCAATGGCAGCATCGCGATCCATTTCATTAAACCCGCCCTCGCCCAATGCCGCGCAAATCATGGGACTAAAACTGGTTGGCGTTAGCAATACCTGGGGGATGTCATCGAGCGATCGCTGCACCGCCGGATCAAACTCACGAATCTTATCCAGTTCGTCGCCAAACCATTCCAACCGCACGGGTAATTCCGCTGAAACGGGGAAAATATCAACAATATCGCCGCGCCGACTCCACTGGCCTTCGGTTTCCACCAGAGGAACACGCTCATAACCCAGACGGGCGAGGGTATCCCCCAGGGTTTTCAGGTCGAGTTCCTGGCCGCGTTGCAGGTGGAGGCAGTGCTGGGCGAAGGCGGCGACAGGCGGCAAGACAGTTTGCAGGGCGCGTTCGGTGGTGACGATCGCCTTGGGCGGTGTGGACTCCGGGTTAGCGGTTGCCTGCACCAAGTCAGCGAGGACTTGCAGTTGGCCCCAGGTCAGTTCGCCTTCGGGGTCAAAGCTCTCGTAGGGGGAGGCTTCGGAGGTGGGGTAGAAGTGGACGGTGGCCCAGTTCATGGCTTCGAGTTGGGCGGCCCAGCGTCCGGCTTCTTCGAGGGTGGCGGTGATCACAAGGAGCGATCGTGGTTGGGCTTGGGCGATCGCGGCGGTGACCAGTCCTTTGGCAAGACGGGAGGCCCCGGTGAGGCGGAGGTGGCGGTGGCTGCTGAGTTTGGCGAGGAGGTCCTGGGTAAGGGGCGATCGGCTGAGTCCCCGGACGATGGCGGAAAAGGTCATGATGGCGATCGAGCTAATGGCACGAGAGGGTTGGCAGCAGGGCTGCTGTTCCTAGGGTACTGCAAGGGTTGATATGTGGTAAAATAATCCAAGGATGGGAGTACCTTACAAGAGTTTTCGTGCGGAGAAGAGACGACGAAAGAACTGCCTTCTAAGTTTTTCTATTGACGATAGTAAACTTGCGTACTACGACAATAATATGCAGCAGAAATATGCAAAAGAAAAGGTTTATCTACTGGCAATATGAGGATATGTGGATAGGATACCTTGAAGAATATCCTGACTACTGGACTCAAGGCGAGACTGAGGCTGAACTACGGGAGAATCTCATTGATCTTCATAAAGATTTAACCAGTGGAATTATTCCTTCTGTTCGTAGAGTGGCAGAGCTTGAAGTATCGTGAAACGTCGGGACCTCATCAAAAGACTGGACGAAATGCGATGTATCTTTATCCGTCATGGTGGCAAACATGACTGGTATCAAAACCCTCGGACTAAGATCTCCCAACCCATCCCCCGTCCCGAGACATCCAAGAACAGCTTGCCCTGCACATTATAAAAATGCTTAGTGACAGTTAGACCTAGAAGTGTCAAGGGAGAAAGTGATTCATGAATCGATATAGCATGATGATTCAATGGTCGAATGAAGATCAACTTTTTCTCGTCACGATCCCAGAGTTTTCTGAGCGAGTCGTGATGCCCTGTACGCATGGGGAAACTCGTGAAGAAGCAATTCAAAATGGTGAAGAGGTGATTGCAATGTATTTAGAGGCTTGGCAAGCCGAAGGAGAAGTGATTCCTGAACCGAGAACCTTGCAAGTCGCTTGATACGATTAGGCATTCAAGAGGCATAGTAATTTTGGCGTAGTTGGGTATACGATCTATAACAATGGCGATCGCGGTTGAAAACGCACCCTTAAAAGCTGACGCTCAAGGAGTTATCCGAGTTGCAAACACTCGCGTTACCTTAGATACGGTTGTAGCTGCTTTTCTGGAAGGGTGTACACCAGAAGAAATTGGGGAACAGTATCCCTCTCTGCCCCTCCCAGAGATTTATTTAGCGATCGGCTATTACCTGAAGCACTGCGATGAGGCGAATGTCTACCTTGCAGAACGTCAACAGCAAGCAGAAGAAAACCGACAAGCGTAAGCCTGACCCGGCAGCGGCCCTAGCCAGCGACCCATGACCCGGCAATCCCCCCACGGTTTGGTAGTACACTGGATCAACTGAGGCGGTCAGGCGCGGGGTGGAAACTGAGATCGCGCCCCTTTGCACGTCTGAAAGTCATCAGTGAACCCCAGGGGACGTATGACCCTGGGAGCCTGTCATACAGCATTGTCAGGACTAGACGCGTGCCCCCGTCTGGCCGATCGACTACGCTAAAATTAATCATTCTTTAATGATTTTTCTCCAGCCAGTATTTGAAGGTGAGCCGTCTCATGGGTAGTGTCAACGTGCGTTTCGATCGGGAAGTCAGTCAGGGAGCAGCGATTCCAGAATCCCAACCCTTTGCAGGACACCGCTGGCTTGTGGAGGAACGTAACGCGTGTGGTGTTGGATTTTTAGCCGACCTCAACGGGCAAGCCAGCCATACCCTGATCCAACGGGCACTCCAAGCACTTACCTGCCTGGAACATCGGGGAGCCTGTAGCGCCGATCGCGACTCCGGCGACGGGGCTGGCCTGATGACTGCGATCCCCTGGGGTATCCTGACTCCCTGGTTAGCCGAACAGGGGTTTGCTGATATCCCCCAGAGCGAGATCGCCGTCGGCATGATCTTCCTACCCACCGATCCAGCCGCTGCGACCACCGTGCGCCAGTTGGTTAAAGCGACCGCTGATCTGGAAGGCCTAACGGTTCTGGGCTGGCGGGAAGTCCCCATTGACCCCGTTGTATTAGGGGTACAGGCACGGGCCAACCAACCCCAAATTGAGCAGGTCTTTATCCACGCCCCCGGTTACCAGGGCGATGCCCTCGATCGCGAACTGTATCTGTTGCGCAAACGCCTGCTGCGTGCCCTGGCTGAAGTCCTGCCCCTAGCTCAACGGGAAAATTTTTACGTGTGTTCCCTCTCTCATCGGACGATCGTGTACAAAGGCATGGTGCGATCGGCGGTCCTGGGTGAGTTTTATCTGGATCTGAAAAATCCCGCCTACGACAGTGTCTTTGCCATCTACCACCGTCGCTTCAGCACCAACACGATGCCCCGCTGGCCCCTTGCCCAACCGATGCGGTTGCTGGGCCACAATGGCGAAATCAATACCCTCCTGGGCAATATCAACTGGATGTTGGCGCGAACCCCGGATCTGGCCCATCCCGTTTGGGGGGATCGCCTGCCGGAATTGGCCCCGATCGTCCTCCCGGAAAACAGCGACTCCGCCAACCTGGACAACAGTTTTGAACTGCTGGTGCGTTCCGGGCGGACCCCGATGGAAGCATTGATGATCCTGGTGCCGGAAGCCTATCGCAACCAACCCGCCCTAGCCGATCATCCGGAAATTACCGCCTTCTACGAGTTCTACAACGGCATCCAGGAAGCCTGGGATGGTCCAGCGCTGCTGGTGTTTAGCGATGGCAAAGTAGTGGGTGCCGCCCTCGATCGCAATGGCCTGCGTCCGGCCCGCTACAGCATTACCCGCGATGGTTTGATTACGGTGGCATCGGAAGCCGGGGTGGTGGAGATTCCCGAAGCGGACATTCTCGAAAAGGGTCGCCTGGGTCCGGGGCAAATGATTGCGGTGGATCTGGATACCCATGAAGTCCTGAAGAACTGGGAGATTAAGCAACGGGTTGCCCGCTTACACCCCTATGGCGAGTGGCTAAAAAACCGCCAAACCTTGACACCGCAACCCTTTCCCGATGCGGTGACCCTGGACACGGAAACCCTGGTGCGTTACCAAACCGCCTTTGGCTACGGGGCGGAAGATGTGGAAATGATCATTGAAGCGATGGCAGGACAGGGCAAGGAACCCACCTTCTGCATGGGCGACGATGTTCCCCTGGCGGTGCTGTCGGAGCGACCCCATGTGCTCTACGACTATTTCAAACAACGCTTTGCCCAGGTGACCAACCCGGCGATCGACCCCCTGCGGGAAAACTTGGTAATGTCGCTGACGATGGAACTGGGACCCCGGCGCAATATCCTAGAGGTTACCCCGGATCATGCCAAGCTGCTGAAGCTGGATTCCCCGGTGTTGAACGATGGTGAATTGGCGGCGATCGCGACCTCTGGTTTCTCCGTCGCAACGCTTTCGACCCTGTTCCCGGTGACCAGTGGTCCCCAAGGGTTGGAGCAAGCCGTGCGATCGCTCTGTGAGCAGGCTGCTGCCGCCGTCCGGGAGGGGCATACGATTTTGATCCTCAGCGATCGCGTGCTACCGGGCAGTCAAACCCGCCAAACCACTCCCGCTGTAGACGCCAACACGACCTACATTCCCCCCCTGTTAGCCGCCGGAGCCGTTCACCACCACCTGATCCGGGCCGGTCAACGGATGCACGCCGCGATCGTTGTGGACACAGCTCAATGCTGGAGTACGCACCACTTCGCTTGCTTGATTGGCTATGGTGCGAGTGCGGTCTGTCCCTATCTAGCGTTGGAAAGTGTGCGGCGCTGGTGGGCCAACCCGAAAACCCGCAGCTTAATGGAGCGGGGCAAACTGGACAACCTCACCCTGGAGGAAGCCCAGGCCAATTACCGCAAGGCCACGGAAGCCGGGTTATTGAAAATCCTCTCCAAGATGGGCATCTCGATGCTGACCAGTTACCAGGGGGCGCAGATCTTTGAAGCGATCGGCATTGGTCCGGATCTACTGGAACTGGGCTTCCGGGGGACGGCCTCGCGCTTGGGCGGGCTGACAATCGCCGAACTGGCCCAGGAGGTGATGAGCTTCCACAGTCGGGCGTTCCCGGAACTCACCCGCACTAAGCTGGAAAACTTCGGGTTTGTCCAGTACCGGCCCGGCGGCGAGTACCACATGAACAGCCCGGAAATGGCCAAATACCTGCACAAGGCGGTGGCCGATCCGCAAACGGTGGACCCCTACGATCTCTACCAGCGCTATTTACAAGAACGTCCAGCGACAGCATTACGGGATTTGCTGGATTTCCAGAGCGATCGCGAACCGATTCCCCTCGCAGCAGTCGAACCTGTGACCGAGATCGTGAAACGCTTTTGCACCGGTGGGATGTCCCTGGGGGCACTCTCCCGTGAAGCCCATGAAACCCTGGCGATCGCCATGAATCGCCTGGGCGGCAAATCCAACTCTGGCGAGGGGGGCGAAGATCCGGTGCGCTTCCGGGTGCTGGCGGATGTCGATGCCGAGGGCAATTCTCCCACCTTCCCCCACCTTAAGGGCCTGCGCAATGGCGATACGGCCAGTTCGGCCATTAAACAGGTGGCTTCGGGTCGGTTTGGCGTAACCCCGGAATACCTGATGCACGCCCAACAGTTGGAAATTAAAGTGGCCCAGGGGGCCAAGCCGGGTGAGGGCGGTCAGTTGCCCGGTAAGAAGGTGAGTCCTTATATCGCCTACCTGCGGCGATCGAAGCCGGGGGTTTCGTTGATTTCGCCGCCGCCGCACCATGATATTTATTCGATCGAAGATCTGGCCCAGCTAATCTTCGACCTGCACCAGATCAATCCCCAGGCCCAGGTCTCGGTGAAGCTGGTGGCGGAAGTAGGTATCGGGACGGTCGCCGCAGGGGTGGCCAAGGCTAATGCCGATATTATCCAGATTTCCGGCCACGATGGCGGGACCGGTGCCTCGCCCTTGAGTTCGATCAAACACGCCGGGGGACCCTGGGAGTTGGGCCTGACCGAGGTGCATCGGGTGCTGATGGAAAATCAATTGCGCGATCGCGTCCTGCTGCGGGTGGATGGCGGCCTCAAGACGGGCTGGGATGTGGTCATGGCGGCGCTGATGGGTGGCGAAGAGTTTGGCTTTGGCTCGATCGCCATGATCGCCGAAGGGTGCATTATGGCCCGGATCTGCCACACCAATAACTGCCCGGTCGGGGTGGCAACGCAGCGGGAGGAACTGCGCAAGCGCTTTACCGGCATTCCCGAACACGTGGTGAACTTCTTTATCCTGATTGCCGAGGAAGTGCGCAGCATTCTGGCGCGGTTGGGTTATCGCTCCCTGCAAGACCTGATCGGGCGGGCGGATCTGCTCCAGGTACGCTCTGAAGCCAAGCTGACCAAAACCCAGCGGCTTAACCTGGACTGCCTCACCCAGTTACCCGATACCCGCGTCAACCGTCAGTGGTTGCAACACGAAACCGTCCACAGCAACGGTCCGGTGTTGGATGATCAACTCCTAGCCGATGCCAGCATCCAGGCGGCGATCCGCGATCAAGGCACGGTTACCTATGAAACGACGATTGTCAATACCGATCGCACGGTGGGCACACGGGTGGCGGGAGCGATCGCGGCCCAGTACGGTAATTCCGGCTTTGAGGGCCAGATCACGCTCCATTTCCGGGGCAGTGCCGGTCAAAGTTTCGGCGCGTTTATCCTGCCGGGGATGACGTTGCGGCTAACGGGTGAGGCCAATGACTATGTGGGTAAGGGGATGCATGGCGGCGAAATCATCATCGTGCCGCCCCCGGAGGCCACCTATGATCCCGCCCAGAATGTGATTATCGGCAACACCTGTCTCTACGGAGCCACGGGCGGCCTGCTGCTGGCCAATGGTCAAGCCGGGGAACGCTTCGGGGTGCGCAACTCCAAGGCGCAGGCAGTGATCGAGGGCGCAGGCGACCACTGTTGTGAATACATGACCGGGGGCGCGATCGTGGTCCTGGGTCCCGTGGGCCGTAATGTGGGGGCCGGGATGACGGGCGGCTTGGCCTATTTCCTGGATGAAGCCGGGGATTTTCCCGCTAAGGTGAACCCAGAGATTGTTAAGTGGCAACGGGTGAAAACCGCAGCGGGTGAGGCGCAATTGCGGGATCTGATCCAATGCCATTGCGATCGCACGGCTAGCCCCAAGGCCAAGCAAATCCTGGATAACTGGTCCCACTATTTACCCCGCTTCTGGCAGGTGGTGCCCCCCTCAGAGGCCGATACCCCAGAAGCCAGCGATCAGGTGAGCGAGAAGGTCGCCGTGAGTGCTTAGATCTCGTGAGTGCTTAGATCTATGTACTAATTCTGGGATCATTGTGGGTAGTGTTCAAAATTTGCCATGATGTTGAGATAAACGTTTGAAGTGTGGAGCATTTCAACGACCAACGTCGTGTTTTGGGGCACTACCTGTCTAACCCAGCGCATATTTAAGCGTGGAGGCTATTTCGTTAAGAAATATTGAGATTAAAAACTAAATATTGAGATTACAGCCTTTCCCGTGCTGATGAGATGCAGTCAAATCATTAATAGTCGGGTAATGATGAGATAACAGGACCTTGCCAGTCTGGAAATTAGAGGTAGGGGCGGGTTTACCGGCAAGGGGGGCAGGCCCCCCAACCCCCGCACGCGGGGGCAGGGGGCATCCATCAAACCCGCCCGCTAGAGTTCAGGTACAGGGCCAAACAGGGCGGGTTTATATTCAATTTATTTTGTTAATGATCAGCGGGTGGCTAAACCCACCCCTACGAAATCTGGCCGAGGATGGGATGACAAGACACTGTACCTTACGGGCGTGGGAGCCGCTGTAAAAACTTTAGATACTTTGATCACTTTAGATACTTTGATCGGTTGAAGATCAGTTGAAGGTATGTAGCCTCGAAAGGCTCAATTTAATCAGGATTCTACTGTCAACAAATACGCAAGCTCTGACCCATCGTTTCGGCACTAACTTACAAGCGATAAAGGCTTCAAAGGTCAACTTATCAACGCTGCCCATCACGCCAAAATGCGTAATCATCCCCTGTAAGCTAATTGTGCCAATCACTGACACATTTTTACCTCGCTTCTGAGGACGTTTACCCTGAGCGCGTTTACCTTACCCAGAGGCAAACGATCGAAACGAATAATGCCATTGCGGAAGTCCCCAACCTCCCCCGCAATGGCTCTTGTTATCCGCAAGCGTCACCTCATCGCGGAGTTTGTCTCTTGGCTTAAACACTCAGGCCAGCATCCGCTTGCACATAGGCTTTCAGGGTAATCGGTACAGGCTTGGCGTGCCAAATATCCTCACAGTATTCCCGAATCGAGCGATCGGAGGAGAACTTACCCATGCGGGCGGCATTGAGGATCGACATCCGGGTCCACTGCTCCTGATCTTTATAGGCTTGACTAACCTTTTCCTGACAGTCAATATAGGATTGATAATCGGCCAAAATCAGGAAAGGATCATGATGGAGCAACGAGTCGATCAGAGGGCGGAACAGTTGGGTGTCACCGTGGGAAAAGTAGCCGTTGGCTAACAGATCCAGAATCGTCTTTAACTGCCCATTACTCTGATAGTAATCCCAGGGATGATAGCCCCGCGCCCAGAGATCCGCAACCTCCTGGGCCGTCAGCCCAAACAGGAAGAAATTCTCAGCCCCGGCTTCTTCACGAATCTCGATATTAGCGCCATCCAGAGTCCCGATTGTCAGGGCACCATTCATCGAGAACTTCATATTGCCCGTACCCGATGCCTCCTTCCCCGCCGTGGAAATTTGCTCCGATAAGTCGGCGGCGGGATAGACCCGTTGGCCCAGGGTAACGTTGTAATCTGGCAAAAACACAACCTTCAGGCGATCGTGAATATCCGCATCGTGATTCACCACATCGGCGATACTGGTGATCAATTTAATGATCAGCTTCGCCATGAAGTAGCCCGGTGCTGCCTTGCCGCCAAAGATAAAAGTACGGGGGGGAATATCCAGATTGGGGTCCTGCTTCAGGCGATGGTAAAGGGTCATGATGTGCAGGGCATTCAAGTGCTGCCGCTTGTATTCATGAATCCGCTTGACCTGAATATCGAACATCGAGTCGGGGTTAACAGTAATCCCCGTCTTGGCCAAAATATAGGCAGCTAAATCCTGCTTGATCGCCCGTTTAATTTGCCGCCATTCCTGCCGAAAACTCGCATTTTCCACCAGGGGTTCCAGTTGCCGCAGATCTTCCAGGTGCGTGAGCCAGCGATCGCCAATTTTCTGGGTGATCAACGCCGTCATGCGGGGATTACTGAGGGCGATCCAACGACGCGGCGTGACCCCATTGGTCTTGTTACTAAACTTTTCCGGCCAGAGTTCGTAAAAATCACGCAAGGTATCCTGCTTCAACAGTTCCGAGTGCAACGCCGCCACCCCGTTAATAGCATGACTGCCGACACAGGCTAAATGGGCCATCCGTACATAGCGGGGACCGGCCTCATCAATCAGAGAGAGACGCGATAGGCGGGCCTCATCCCCTAAAAACTTCAGCCGGACCTGATCCAAAAATCGCTGGTTGATTTCGTAAATGATTTCCAAATGGCGCGGTAGGAGACTACCAAACAGGTCAACGGACCACTTTTCCAACGCTTCGGGCAAGAGAGTGTGGTTGGTAAAGCCAAAGGTTTGTTGGGTAATCTCCCATGCCTTTTCCCAGGCTAAATGGTGTTCATCCAACAGCAAGCGCATCAGTTCGGCAATGCCGATCGCGGGATGGGTGTCGTTCAATTGCACAGCAAAACGGGTATGGAAGGTATCGAGGCTTTTACCCGTGTAGAGATACATCCGAATCATGTCCTGGAGGGAGCAGGACACAAAGAAATACTGTTGTTCCAGGCGCAACTGTTTACCCTGAATTGGCTCATCATTGGGATAGAGCACCTTGGTGAGGTTTTCGGAATAGACCTTTTGATCCACCGCACCGTAGTAATCCCCGACGTTAAAAACTTGAAAATCAAATGATTCCGGAGCTTCGGCCCGCCAGAGACGCAGGGTGTTGGCGGTATTAACCCGATAGCCCAGGATCGGGGTGTCGTAGGGAATCCCCTTGACTACGCGATCGGGAACCCAACGGCTGCGGTAATGCCCATCTTCATCCACATAGGCTTCGGTATGGCCACCCAACTTAACCATGACGGCTGATTCCGGTCGCGCCAGTTCCCAGGGATTGCCAAATTGCAACCATTTGTCGGTAATTTCGACCTGCCAACCATCGCGAATTTCCTGATCAAAAATACCGAATTCGTAGCGAATGCCATAGCCGATCGCGGGAATTTCCAGCGTCGCCAGAGACTCCATATAACAGGCTGCTAGACGACCCAATCCCCCATTCCCCAACCCCGGTTCTTCTTCCTGGTCTAGGAGTTCGTCCAGATCCAGCCCCGATTTCGTCACCGCTTGTCGGACCTGATCATAAATTCCCAAATTCAACAAATTATTTCCCAGATGGGGACCTAGCAAAAACTCAGCAGATAGATAGGCAACAACTTTGACTTCTTGTTCAAGATAGGTTTGGGTGCTATTAAGCCACCGTTGCAAAAGGCGATCGCGGACCGTATAGGCCAGCGCCATGTAATAGTCATTCTTCGTGGCGATACTGGTAAACTTGCCTTGATTGTAGAAAAGATTATCGGCAAGTGCCCGTCGCAGGGTGTCAATTTCTAAACCAGTGCGATCGTCCTCAATTTTTAAGTCGGGTTTCTCTGGCTTGTTGAATAAGGAAATCATAAGGATGTCCATCCTGAAACCAATCTAGTTGGAGTATATCGAATTGCGATCGGGGATCGGAGATTTCCAATCCAGGCTTAAGTTTTATTTAAGTTTGTACAACAGGGGAAATTTATCTTGAGTTTATCTTCCGGTTAAGCAAACTGAATCAGGGAACTTCTGGACAAGGTAGTTCTACGATTCCAAGATTTGTCAGAATCCGAGTCAGGCTTTCTCAGTCGTCTAGAACCCGATAAAGGGTAAGTCCTTGTTGAATTTACTTTTGCACTCAGTTCAAAATATAAAACTGCCAGATGTTTCCTGTAGAAACGGCTCCTTGCGGCATCGCTTGTTCGTTATTTGTCCATTTGTCGAGGGTAATGAGTTCGACGGCAAGTTGAGTAAAGCCTTTGGCTAAGTCAGCATTTTTAGCTTCGATTTTTTAGCTTTGATCACGATAAGTTTGCCAACGGCGTAGAGGTATAGCAGTTCCCAGGCCCGTAAGGTACGGTGTCCTAGGGGCGGGTTGAGCAACCCCATCCCTTTGAGAAGAGAGAAGAGAGAAGAGAGCCGATCGCCTCAACCGGATTCTGTAGGGGCGGGTTTAGCAACCTTCTGGCAATTAACCCCCTGAATTTGACTAAAAACCCGCCCTTTGGGGTCCCTGATCTGATCCTAGCGGGCGTTGATAGATGCCCCCTGCCCCCGCGTGCGGGGGTTGGGGGGCAGGCTCCCGCGTGCGGGGGTTGGGGGGCAGGCTCCCGCGTGCGGGGGTTGGGGGGCAGGCTCCCGCGTGCGGGG
>Ga0209207_1000284_pt1 | contig 34899 bp, 32 predicted proteins | sample SaghotsprinmetaG_FD_184140 | JGI IMG/M metagenome (GOLD analysis project Ga0209207, IMG submission 184140) | Hot spring microbial communities from South Africa to study Microbial Dark Matter (Phase II) - Sagole hot spring metaG (SPAdes) (version 3) | ecosystem: Environmental > Aquatic > Thermal...
GTCGAGTGGCCGCTATCCATGCCGCCGCTGGTTTCCGGAAAAGATGCCCAGGGATTGCCGTTCTTGGGGTTGGCGGATGTGTTCTAGCTGAGTGGGTGTCATGTTGGGGGGACTTTACACCAGGCTCGGGGGGAGCCCGAGCCCAGTACTGGCCACTTTCGCGCTCAGCCTGCTCCTGTCGCTGCTGGCACGGATGGGGAGTCTGATAAACCGCGATGGCATCCTGTACGTCGAAACTGCCCGTATCTATCTCGAGGGTGGTTTCGCGCCGGCAATGACGGAGTTTTACTGGCCGTTCTTCCCTGTTGCATTCGCGAGTATTGCAAAACTGACCGGGCTTGGCCTGGAAACGTCGGGTTATCTGCTCAATGCTTTTTTCATGGCAGGTGCCTGTGCCCTCCTGGTAGATATTGCACGCCGTCGCTTTCCCGATGCAGTCTGGTTTGTCGTTCTGGTCGTTCTTGCAATACCCGGATTGAACGAGTACAGGAACGAGTTGCTGCGCGAGTATGGCGCATGGTTCTTCTCCATGCTCGCACTCTGGCTGGCAATTCGTTTCGACGAGAGGCCGAGTTGGATTCTGGCGCAATCAATCTTGCCCAGCCTCGCTGTTGCCGCCTTGTTCCGGCCAGAGTCGCTTGTCCTGTATCCGGCAATCGTTATTTGGCAAACATGGTCCAGTCCAGCCAACGAGCGTGTTCGTCGCCTGGCGATGGTCGCCGGACCGGTGTGTGTACTCGGTGTCGTTTTCCTGATCTATTTTTTCAGTAGTTCTCTATATGAAAAAAGCCGTCTTGCCAGCGATGTGGTTCGTTTTGGCGTTCAGGGTCTGGAGCAAAAGGTTCAGGCTGTTGCGGCAGTACTTCCGGCATATGCCGGTGAACAGGTCAGGGGTATCCTGATCTGGGGGTCGCTGGCCATCATCCCGGAACGATTTTTGGCAAAGTTGGGCTTATTCGCCCTTCCTTTGCTCCTGCTGCTCTTCGGCGGGCGTTTGATCGATGCCGTGAAAAGGAACTCGCTGTTGTCCTGTGCGTTTCTGGCCCACGTACTTGTATTGTCGGTTTTTGTCGTAGGGATGCAGTTTCTGGCCGGGCGTTATGTTGCACTGCTGTATCTCTTCAGTGCACCGGTGATTGGATATGGCATCTGGCGTTTTGTCAGCGACAGTCCGCGCTGGAAGATTCCGGTTGTCGCCTTGTTGTCAGCGCTGATGGTTGCCAACGTGGTGTCTTCCGAACCGGCCAAGCGACATTTCGTGGATGCGGGTAACTGGCTTTCCGCCAACGCTCAGGATTCTCAGCGCGTCTATGTCGAGAGTGCCAGAACGCTTTATTACTCTGGCTGGCGACCGATGCGGCGCTGGTATACCGAGGATCGTCGGGAATTGGCCGGACTGATCAAGGACGGTCGCTTTGATCTCCTGGTCCTCGAAGTTTCCCGCAAGGAAAAGGGATTTGACCAGTGGGTACAGGAGAGCGGCGTAGAGGTGTTGGTGCGCTTTTCTCATCCCAATGGAGATGCCGTGATTGTTGTTCGCCCGAAGGCAAATCAAGGTTCGGTACAGGCTGGGTAAGGGGGCGAGGGTAATTCTAAAAGTGCCTGCTGTGTGGCATAATCCCCGCCGATTCTAGGGGTTGCCCCGGCTGTCGCTACGCTCAGGATTGGATTTTCGGGCCAGGTTGGCGTTAATCATTTTTGACGGGCGAGCGCTTTCCCAGGTTTGTCGTTTCTTGTGCAAGGCGCTGAGTTTTGGGCGTGGCTGAAACGTTTTCCTGCGCTATCTTCGTGTTTTTGGATGTCGGAAGTCATTTCTCGTCATGTGACGGGGTGCTTTTGTGCTTCCAGGGTATTCAATAGGACGGATTGATCTCTATGAAGGTTTTGGTGACAGGCGCCGACGGATTCATTGGCTCTCATCTGACGGAGGCCCTTGTTCGCGCCGGATACGATGTTCGTGCATTCGTCTACTACAATTCGTTCAATTCCTGGGGCTGGCTCGATCAATGCGCGGACGATGTCAAAGGCCGCTTTGAGGTCTTCGCCGGCGATATACGTGACCCGCATGGCGTGCGTACTGCTGCCAAGGGATGTGATGCGATTCTCCACCTGGCAGCGTTGATCGCCATTCCTTACTCATATCACTCGCCGGATACCTACGTCGATACGAACATCAAGGGAACCTTGAACGTCGTTCAGGCGGCTCGCGACCTGGGGATTTCTCGGGTTGTTCATACCTCTACCAGTGAAGTGTATGGAACGGCGCGTTTCGTGCCGATCACCGAAGAGCATCCGCTGCAGGGGCAGTCTCCTTACTCGGCCAGCAAGATCGGGGCAGACCAGATCGCGATGTCCTTCTACAGCGCATTTGCCACACCGGTAGTGGTTTTGCGGCCTTTCAACACCTATGGTCCTCGCCAATCGGCGCGGGCTGTCATTCCGACGGTGATCACCCAGATTGCCAACGGGGCCCGGCAATTGAAGCTTGGCGCATTGCACCCGACAAGAGATTTCAATTTTGTCGCTGACACGGTTGCCGGCTTTATCGCGGCCCTGACTGCCGAACGTGCAGTCGGTGAAGTGATCAACATCGGAAGCAATTACGAGATATCGATTGGCGATACCGTGAAGGAGATTGCTTCGGTAATGGACGCCAATATTGAGATACTCACGGACGAGCAACGTCTGCGTCCCGAAAAGAGCGAAGTGGAGCGTCTTTGGGCAGCCAATGCAAAGGCTGCGGAATTCCTGGGTTGGGCGCCAAAATATGGCGGCCGGGAAGGCTTCCGCAAAGGTTTGGCCGAAACAGTCGCTTGGTTTTGCGAGTCCGGTAGGTTGCAAGCCTACAAACCTGACATCTATAACGTATAGCCATCGGAAATGATCGTGGCGGCGTTGTGCGCAAGGCTGACTCCTTGATGGCTGTTCCCTCCTTTAACGAGCTTCTTGTTCCTCTGGGCAGACTGGTTCGCCTGCTACATCCGGGGCAGCGTCGTGACGCCTGGTTCCTGTTGCTGCTCATGATCATCGGCATGGGATTCGAGACGCTGGGGGTTGGACTGGTCATTCCCGCACTTGCGCTGCTGACGCAAGCAGACCTGCAGGCAAATTACCCCTCGCTGGCGCCAGCGATGGCCTGGCTGGGCAACCCTGATCCGGCCAGGCTGCTGGTGATCGGAATGACGGTGCTGGTCGCGGTTTATGGGGCCAAGGCCTTGTTCCTGGCCTATCTCACTTGGCGCCAGGCCAGGTTCGTCTTCGATCTTCAGGCAGGTTTGTCGCAATCCTTGTTCAAGGTGTACCTGAGTCAGCCCTACACGTTCCACCTGCAGCGCAATTCCGCCCAGTTGATCAGAAATGCGATCGGTCAGGTCAGCGATGTGACCAATGTTGTCCAGCAGGGGATGTTGTTCCTGACGGAGTTGCTGGTCATGGTTGGCATATTGGTTTTGCTGCTTTCCATTGAGCCGCTCGGTGCCTTGCTGGCGTTTTCGACGCTTGGGGCTGCCGTACTGGGCTTCGGCTACCTGACCCGTGGCTACCTGCAACGTTGGGGGATTGCCAGGCAGTTTCACGAGGGATTGCGAATCCAGCATCTTCAGCAGGGCCTTGGTGGCGCCAAAGATGCAATCCTGCTGGGGCGGGAACATAACTTTCTTCGTCAGTACGAGGAGCACAATCAAGGTACCGCCCGAGTCGGGAAGCGACAGATGGTTTTGCAGGCCTTGCCGAGGTTATGGCTGGAGTTCCTGGCTATTCTCGGGCTTGCGGTTATCGTTTTCATATCGCTTGCCCAAGGGAAGCCGATGGAACTCCTGCTGCCAACGGTCGGTCTTTTTGCTGCTGCAGCTTTTCGGATCACGCCTTCCATCAATCGCTTGCTGATTGCTGTGCAGAATGTGCGTTATTCCCTTCCCGCCATTGAAAATATTTGCGCCGAGCTGAATCTTGGCAGTACGGCGGTGAAAACCGAGCAGAAGCACGATTCAATCTCCTTCAGGGAGCAGGTGGTGGTCTCGGCACTGACTTTCTCCTATCCGGGGGCCAGTCGTCCCTCACTGCAAGGCGTCGACGTTTCGATCGCCAGCGGGACATCGGTTGGTATCATTGGCGGCAGTGGAGCGGGAAAGAGCACATTGGTGGACTCGCTTCTTGGATTGCTGACGCCTGAGAACGGCAAGGTTACGGTAGACGGGATTGATATCCGCTGTTGCCTGCGCGCCTGGCAAGACCTGATCGGCTACGTTCCGCAGTCCGTTTTCCTGACAGATGATTCCTTGAGGCGAAACGTGGCGTTTGGACTTCCGGATGAGCAGATTGACGAAGATGCGGTTTGGCGAGCGCTTCGTGCTGCCCAGATGGAGTCTTTCGTCAAGGCGCTTCCCGATGGTCTGGAAACCACAGTGGGCGAGCGAGGGATCAATATCTCCGGCGGCCAGCGTCAGCGCATCGGTATCGCTCGTGCCTTGTATCATGATCCCGCCGTACTCGTTCTCGACGAAGCAACCAGTTCGCTGGATGTGCAGACCGAGGCGAAGATCATGGAGGCGGTCCAGTCGCTCCACGGAGAAAAAACCATCATCATCGTTGCTCATCGATTGAGCACTGTCGAGCAGTGCGATCAAATTTACCGATTGGAAAATGGAAAGGTTGTCGAAGTCGGTTCGGCTTCGGCTGTTTTGAGAAAAACCGATACACCGGCGAGTGAAGCATGATCCTGTGTGCTGTCCGTTCCGATAGCCAGCTCATGCCGACCGCCGGTCATGAATCATTCATCTTGAGAGGCCATCGTGCTTAACAACAAATCCGTACTCATCACTGGCGGTACGGGTAGTTTTGGCAAAGCTTTTGTTCGCCATGTACTTGCTACCTATCCCGATATCAAGCGTTTGGTCATATTCAGTCGCGATGAACTGAAGCAATTCGAGATGTCGCAGGAGTTTTCTCCCCAGAAATATCCTGCAATCCGGTATTTCCTCGGTGATGTCCGGGATCCCAACCGTTTGCGCCGGGCTCTGCGAGGCATTGATACGGTCGTGCATGCGGCGGCGCTGAAGCAGGTTCCTGCTGCCGAGTACAACCCCATGGAATTCATTCACACCAATATCATGGGTGCGGAGAATCTGGTCGAGGCCTGTATCGATAACGGCGTGAAACGTGTCGTTGCATTGTCGACAGACAAGGCTGCGGCGCCGATTAATCTTTACGGTGCGACCAAGTTGTGTAGCGACAAGCTGATCGTCGCAGCCAACAGCTATGCCGGTTCGTCCGACCAGCGTTTTTCGGTGGTTCGTTACGGCAATGTCATGGGGTCGCGCGGCTCGGTCATTCCATTTTTCATGGAAAAGGCCAAAGACGGTGTGCTGCCGATTACCGATCCGGAAATGACGCGTTTCTCGATTACCCTGCAAGAGGGTGTCGACATGGTGATGTGGGCCCTGGAGAACGCGCTTGGCGGGGAGATTTTCGTCCCCAAGATCGCCTCTTACCGAATTACCGATGTTGCAGAAGCCATCGGGCCCAACTGCCAGCAGAAAATTGTCGGCATCAGGCCGGGTGAGAAGCTGCATGAAGAAATGATCACCGAAAGCGATAGTCTCGCTACGCTGGATCTGGGACGTTACTACGTGATTTTGCCGGCTGATGGTCGCCTGACGCTTGAGCGTTACAGCCAGCACCTCCCGGTCAAACCCGTACCTCCGGGGTTTGCCTACAACTCCGGGAAAAATGAACAATTTCTCAGCGTTCAGGAGATCAGGGATCTGATCAAGCTGCATGTAGCCCCTGACTTCGAACCAAGGTGAGTGATAGTCGATGATTCCGTACGCCAGACAGGACATCAACGCTGACGACATCGAAGCGGTTGCCGAGATACTTCGGGGAGACTGGATCACCCAGGGACCCGTGGTGCCGGCGTTCGAGGAGGCGGTCGCAGGCAACTGTGCCGCCCGATTCGGTGTGGCCGTGAATAGTGCGACTTCGGCCCTGCACATTGCCTGTCTTGCGCTCGAAGTCGGGCCGGGAGACGTGGTCTGGACATCCCCGAATACCTTTGTCGCATCCGCCAACTGCGCCCTGTATTGCGGTGCCGAAGTCGATTTCGTCGATATCGATCCTGATACCCTTTGCCTCAGCCCTGAGGCTCTCCGGCACAAGCTCGAGCTCGTTCGCTCGAAGGGAGAACGGCTGCCCAAGGTCGTTATACCGGTTCATTTCGGTGGGCAATCGTGTCAGATGGCGGAAATCTCGCTGCTGGCGGCCGAGTATGGGTTCCGGATCATCGAAGATGCTTCCCATGCCATTGGCGGTCGTTATCAAGGTGAACCGGTCGGCTCCTGCAAACATAGCGATATCGTTGTTTTCAGCTTTCACCCGGCAAAAATCGTCACCTCCGGTGAAGGTGGAATGGCCGTCACAAACGATGCTGTGCTGGCCAAGCGCATGGCCTTGCTGCGAAGCCACGGCATTACCAGAGATCCGCAGGAAATGGTGCGTCCTGCCGATGGGCCTTGGTCCTACCAGCAAATTTCCCTGGGCTTCAATTATCGCCTTACCGACATCCATGCTGCCCTGGGTCTCAGTCAGATGAAGCGCCTGGCGCATTTCGTCGAGCGACGCAACCAGTTGGCCGATGCCTACGACAAGGCATTTTCAGGGTTCTCGATCCGGTCCCAGCGCGTCCCGGTTGATGTGCTTTCTGCCCGGCATCTCTATGTGGTGCGCGTCCCCGTTGAGCGGCACGCGTTAGTCTTTGGTGAATTGCGAGCTGCGGGCATTGGCGTGAATCTGCACTACATTCCCGTCCATCTTCAGCCTTGGTATCAACGCATGGGTTTTTCCGCCGGCCAGTTCCCGGAGGCCGAAGCCTACTACGCCGAGGCAATCAGCTTGCCGATGTATGCGTCCCTGGGGGCGGATCAGCAGAAGTTTGTGATTGAGACACTGATCGGGTTAGTGCAATGAAAATCGCCGTGATTCCTGCTCGCGGGGGCAGCAAGAGAATTCCCCGAAAAAATATACGCGAATTTGCCGGAAAGCCCATGATCGCCCATGCGATTGAGGCTGCGCTCTCATCGGCGATGTTCCAGCATGTCGTCGTGTCGACAGACGACGATGAGATTGCGGAGATTGCGCTGAAGTGGGGCGCCGAAGTCCCGTTTCGCCGTCCCCCGGAGCTGGCCGATGATTTCACGCCGACGGTCCCGGTGATCAATCATGCGGTTGAAGCGTGCCGGCAGATTGGCTGGAATGTTGAATACGCCTGCTGTATTTACCCCGGGGTGCCTTTTATCCAGGTGGATGACATTCGTGGCGCTTTCGATCTTCTGATCAGCAGTGGCGCAGCATACAGTTTTCCGGTCACGGAGTTTCCGTCAGCCATCCAGCGGGCACTTCGCCGATCACCGGAAGGACGGATGAGTCCCTTCGAGCCCAAGTATGAATTGGTCAGGACCCAGGATCTGGAGCCGGCATTTCACGATGTTGGACAGTTCTACTGGGCAAGTGCGGAGACCTGGAAAAACAACAATAGAATTCACAGCAGTGGTGCCGGTTTGCCCATTCCGGGCTGGCGTGTCGTTGATATCGACACCCCGGCGGATTGGGAGCGTGCCGAGTTGCTGTACAACGCGATTAATGGATCGAGGAAATCATGAGTCAATTCAAAACGGATCAGGAAGCTTTTTGGGCCGGTGAGTTCGGCAACGAATACATTGGCCGGAATATCGGCAGCAATCTGCTGGCTTCCAATCTCGCCTTTTTTTCCAAGGCGCTGGCAACGACCAACGGCGTCAAGTCCTGCATAGAGTTCGGTGCCAATGTCGGCATGAATTTGCGAGCCTTGCAGTTGCTTTTTCCTTCGATGACGCAGCACGCCATCGAGATCAATGCTGGGGCCGTGGAGAATCTCAAGAAATTCCTGCCGCCGGAAAATGTTCATCACACCTCAATTCTGGATTTCAAGGTTGACCAGACCTGGGATCTGGCCTTGATCAAGGGGGTGCTGATCCACATCAATCCCGAATTCCTGCCCGAGGTCTATGACCGTCTGCATGCCGCTGCCGGGCGCTATCTGCTGGTCTGTGAATATTACAACCCGACCCCGGTTGCGATTCCTTATCGTGGTCATGCCGAGCGACTGTTCAAGCGTGATTTTGCAGGTGAAATCATGGACCGCCATTCCGATCTGCATTTGGTCGATTATGGTTTCGCCTATCAACGCGACCCCAACTTTCCTCAGGACGATATCACCTGGTTCTTGATGGAAAAGAAGCGCTGACTGCTTGGTTATTGAATAGCGTCTCAGTTTATGAGTGTCATCTTTCGGGCGGATGCTTCCAGTGAAATCGGTGCCGGGCATGTAATGCGTTGCTTGGCACTGGCTGAGTGCATTTCGCTGGCGGGGCGCAAATGTTATTTCCTTGGTCATTCCAGACACTATGGGGATGGACTGGTCAAAAAAATCCTGGATGCAGGGCATGAGATCATCTCGTTGCCTGATCTTGATTCCGCAACTCAGGATGAAAATGCGGACGCCTGTATTCAGGCATTAAGTGGTATAGATGATGTTGAATATCTGATTGTCGATCACTACTCACTTGATTACCGCTGGCAGGGCAGGATGCGTGCTTGCGCCAATAAGATCATGGTGATCGATGATCTGGCTGACCGTCGCCACGATTGCGACGTTCTGCTCGACCAAAGCTTTCTTCCCGGCGCAGAGGGACGCTATGACGACTTGCTGCCGGAACGGTGTGTAAAGTTACTGGGTCCCCTGTTTGCTCTGCTGAGGCGAGAGTTCTGGTCCGGCAATCGTCCTGCGAAAAGATGTCGTCAAGATCCGGCCGATGTGCCTGCTTTGTTGATCATGTTTGGCGGAGCGGACGCGCATAATCTGACGGCCAGGGTTGTCGACGTCTTGATCTCAATGAAATGGCAAGGTGCGGTGGACGTCGTTGTTGGTCCTCTCTATGCCTGTAGTGAGGCATTAAAGTCTGAAGTTCAGCGTCTGCCGAATGCCAGGCTGCATGTCTCACCAAATAACATTGCTTACCTGATGAGTTCGGCCGACTTGGCAGTCGGCTCGCCCGGTGGCAGCAGTTGGGAGCGATGCGCCTGTGCGCTGCCATCCATCGTCATTTCCCAGGCCCGCAATCAGGAGGCAATTGCTGTTTCGTTGGGAGAGGCGGGGGCACACCTCTATTTAGGCAGGAGTGACGAGGTTGAATGCGCGGCAATAGCCTCGGCGATTGATGTCTTCATGAACAACAAGATAGCCCGTGATTTCATGGCCTTGAACGCCGCAAGATTATGTGATGGAAACGGAGCGTCAAGGGTGGTGAAGCGTCTTTTCCCATCGCTTTTGTCTGTGGAAAAGGCGTCTCTCGATGATGCCAGGCTGATTTATGACTGGCGCAACGACCCAAGGGTCAGGCAGTGTTCAATTGACCAGACTGTGCTGGATTTTGATCGTCATGTTGAGTGGTTCCGGCAGAAGCTTTCATCGTCTACCAGCTTTTTCTTGATCGCCAAGGATGAGTTCGGTAGGCCGGTAGCTTGCGTTCGCTTTGATTGCGCAGCTTCATCCGCCAATATTTCGATTTATACCGATCCTGACCTAACCACTCGCGGTTACGGAAGTGCTGCCCTGCGTGCCGCGCTGGATTGGCTGGCGAACGAGCATCCGGAGATCACAGTGACCGAAGCGGATGTGCTGGTGAATAATCAGCTTTCTCACAGGATGTTCTCTGGCTTGGGTTATCTTCCCCAATTCACCCACTATGTCCGTCACCAATGATTTTGATATCGGCGGCTTCGAGCTTGTCAAAAACTGTCGCCATGAAGGAGTTCTGATTGTTTAGCATCGAAAATAAACAGGTCGGTTTTGGGGCTCCTCCTTTTGTTATTGCGGAGATGTCCGGGAATCACAACCAGTCACTGGAAAGGGCTCTTGAGCTTGTGGACGTGGCTGCGGATGCCGGTGCTCATGCGATCAAGCTGCAGACATATACTGCAGACACGATGACCATCGATCACTCGGGTGAGGGCTTCCATATTGCCGACCCAAACAGCCTCTGGTCGGGGAGGTCCCTATACGAACTCTATCAGGAGGCGCATACGCCATGGGAATGGCATCATGCAATTTTTGCCAGAGCTCGAGCGCGCGGAATCATTCCGTTTTCCACTCCGTTTGACGATACGGCGGTAGATTTCCTGGAGAGCCTCGGCGTTGGTGCTTATAAAATTGCATCATTCGAAAATACCGATTTGCCGCTGATCCGGAAGGTTGCAAAAACAGGGAAGCCGTTGATCATTTCAACAGGCATGGCTTCCCTGGCAGAACTGGATGAGTCGATGCGCGCAGCCCGGGAGGCGGGTTGCAAAAATATTGTTTTATTGAAATGTACGAGCAGCTATCCGTCTTCCCCGGAAAATACCAATATCAATACGATCCCCCATATGAGGGAGTTGTTTGATTGCGAAGTCGGGTTGTCCGATCACACCATGGGTTGTGGTGCAGCTGTCGCTGCTGTCGCACTGGGCGCTTCGGTCATTGAGAAACACTTTACGTTGTCCCGTGCCGAGGGAGGGGTGGATTCGGCTTTTTCCTTGGAACCGGATGAACTGCGGCAGCTGGTGCTGGAAACGGAACGTGCATGGCAGGCTTTAGGGCGGATCAGCTATGGCCCAACGGCTGCAGAGAAACCTTCCTTGGCATTTCGGCGCTCCCTTTATGCAGTAGCCGATATTGCCGCAGGGGAAAAACTGACGACGGAGAATGTACGTGCAATCCGTCCGGGTTACGGACTGCCGCCGAAATTCATTGATGCCGTGATCGGCAAGCATGCGAAGGCTGACATTTCCCGAGGGACGGCCTTGCGTTGGGAATTGCTCGGCTAGAGGAATGCAGATGCAACTTGGTGTTCTGGTGGTGGGGTGCGGCAATATTGCCGGGCGTTTCGATCACGACCGGGTTGATACGGATACGCCTTTCACGCATGCTGGCGCCTATGCACGCCATGGCAGTTTTGCGATCAAGGCTTGTGTCGAGCCGAATCAGCAAACCCGGGAATCGTTCATGAAGCGATGGGGAGTGGCCGCCGGATTTTCGTCGTTGACGGAAGCGCTCGATGCCGGTCTGAGTGTCGATGTTGTCAGCGTATGTTCGCCGACGTCAGCCCATTTCGACGATCTGCTTGCCGCCTTGAAGTTCTCGCCCAAGCTGGTGTTCTGCGAAAAACCCGTTGCCCAGCGCCTGGCACAGACCGAGTTGATGGTTGAACGTTGTCACCAGCAGGGGGTGATGCTTGCGGTGAACTATACGCGGCGCTGGGATCCAACCCTGATCCGCCTCATCACCGAAATCCGCTCGGGTGCCTGGGGAAAACTGCGCTGCATCAATGGTGTGTATAACAAGGGGGTCCTGAACAACGGTTCCCACCTTGTCGACTTGTTGCATCTTCTTTTCCGCGAACTGGAGATTGCCCATGCGGGTCCCGGGTGCGTCGATATGTGGCCGGAAGACCCATCGGTCCCGGCATTCCTGATCGGGGATCGGGCGGTCCCGGTCATGTTGAACGTATCCGATGCGCGCGATTATTCGCTGTTTGAAGTGCAGTTCGTGACCGAGCGGGGGGTGATCTCCATGGAGGAAGGCGGCTTGCGCTGGCGTTTCCGGATGGCCCAGGATAGCCCGACCTTTGCCAATTACAAGGCGCTGGGGAGTGATCAACAACAGTCTGGTACGCTCGGTCAGGCCACGCTGGCCGCAGTTGCCGAAATTTATAACGCAGTGCGTCATGCCGGGGATTTGTCGTCAACCGGCGATAATGCACTGAAGGCTCAACGGATATGCGAAGCCTTGCTGGCGCGTAGTCTGGCTTGCTCGCATTCATTGGAATCAACTCATGTCTGACATCAATCAACTGGCTTTTTTGGGTGGGGCGCCGCTGAGAACACGTCCTTTCCCTGCGTATCGGGTCATTGGCGAAGAGGAAAAGCAGGCAGCTGTTCGCGTTCTGGAGAGCGGCGTCCTGTCCCGCTTCCTGGGGGCGTGGCATCCTGATTTCTTTGGCGGGCCCGAGGTGCAGGCCTTCGAGCGCGAGTGGGCTGAGTTGTCCGGTGTGGCGCATGCAATCTCCGTGAATTCATGTACCAGTGGCTTGTATGCTGCGGTGGGGGCCGCTGGTGTAGGGCCCGGTGATGAAGTGATTGTCTCGCCCTATACCATGGCGGCCTCGGCAACTGCTGCCCTGATCTTTCAGGGAGTGCCGGTTTTTGCCGATATCGACCCGCTGACCTACTGCATCTCGGCGGAAACCATCCGTCCCCGCATTACGCCAAGAACCAAGGCCATCATTGTCGTCCATATCTTTGGCCAGCCTGCCGACATGGATCCGATCATGGATCTGGCGCGGGAACACGGTTTGGTGGTTATCGAAGATTGTGCTCAGGCCCCGTTTGCAACCTACAAGGGACGGCCGGTGGGCGGGCTCGGGGATATGGGGGTGTTTTCCCTGAATTACCACAAGCACATTCACACCGGTGAGGGCGGGATGGTCACCACGAATGATGCTCGATTGGCGGAGCGGCTCCAGTTGATCCGCAATCATGCCGAAGCTGTTGTCGAGCGCAAGGGTGTGGAAGATCTGACCAACATGGTGGGTTTCAACTTCCGTCTCGGGGAAATCGAAGCCGCGATCGGCCGCGAGCAGATCAAGAAAGGGCCTGCGCTGATTCGCCAGCGGCAGGCCAACGTGGCTTTCCTCGAACAAGCGCTGCGTGATTTGCCTGGTTTGAAGATGCCGCATGTCGGTGCTGCCGGCGATCATGTCTACTACGTTCATGCGCTGGATTATGATGCAGCCCGGACCGGCGTTCCCCGGGAACGCCTGGTCGCAGCGCTGAAGGCCGAGTTGCCGGTCACTGAGCTGCGCGAAGGGGAGGGGCCGTTGATGGGAATGGGTTATGTCAAACCGCTTTACTTGTTGCCCATGTTCCAGAAGCGGATTGCCTACGGTCCATCCGGCTATCCGTTCAATTCTCCGCTTTACGAAGGCGATCCAGACTATGCCAGGGGAACCTGCCCGAATGCCGAGGCTGCTCACTTTGAACGCTTGATCAGCCACGAAATGATGCGCCCAGGGATGACGGAAGAGGACCTGCTTGATGTTGCCGCGGCTTTCCGCAAGGTTTGGGCAGCATTGCCCGCATTGCGAGAGATCCCGGATGGCGCCTGAATGCCTGCCTCGCATCCTGTTTCCCGAGCATGGTCTGGTCGGTGACAAGGTAGTGCTCAAATGCTTTTGCGAATCGGATATCTGCGGGAAATACCTGGCCTGGCTGAACGATCCTCGTGTCGTCGAGTTCAGTAATCAGCGTTTCCGCAAGCATGATCGGCAAAGTGCGCACGCCTATCTGAGCTCTTTTGACGGTACGGACAATTTGTTCCTGTCGGTGCGTGAACGAAATTCCGGAGAAGCGATCGGCACGATGACGGTCTATGTATCGCGCCACCATCAGACCGCGGACGTTGGCATCATGCTTGGCGAACAGTCGGTCTGGGGGCGGGGATACGGTCAGGACGCCTGGACTACCCTGGTGGACTGGCTGATCGACGGGGTTGGCCTGCGCAAGGTGACGGCCGGTACCTTGGCGTGCAACAAAGGCATGGTCAAGTTGATGGAGCGTTCGGGAATGCTTCATGAAGCAACCCGCAGGCAGCAGGAACTGGTCAATGGGCGTCCGGAAGATATCGTCTACCATGCAAGATTCCGTCCTTCTTGATTTGCCGACGCCGCTGGCGATTGTTTGTCACGATGCCGGTGCTGCCAATATCATCTTTGCCTGGATGCGTGAGTTGGCTTGTGCCGGGAAGATTGCGCCTGGCCAGTGGCGCCTGTTCCTTGAAGGCCCGGCAGCGACACTGTGGAAGCAGGTTCCGTTGGACATTCCGTGCTGCGACACGCTTACCGACGCTTTGTCCGGCGCAGGGGCCCTGCTTTCAGGAACCGGGTGGGCATCGACCCTGGAGCATGATGCAAGGCGCCTGGCCCGGAAGCGCGGCATTTTCTCGTCGGCGGTGATTGATCACTGGGTGAATTATCGTGAGAGATTCGTCAGGAACGGCGAGACTGTTCTTCCTGACGAAATCGTAGTGACCGACGAGTATGCCTTGTCGATCGCGCAACGATCTTTTGCAGGCCTTGCCGTGCGCCAGAGGCCGAATGCCTATTTGCGGCAGATCGTGGAATCGATTCCGCCGTTGACGCCGGATATCAAGGACATCCTCTACGCGCTTGAGCCAATCCGTGACTCCTGGGGAAGGGCGCAGGGGGGCGAGTTTCAGGCCCTGACCTACTTCCTGGAGAACCTCGACAAACTGGGCCTGCAGGGGGGCGAGGTGGTGCGACTGCGACCGCATCCGTCGGAGTCGCCGGAAAAATATTTCTCCAGTCTGGGGCGTGTCGGTCAGGTGAATATTGAAATGTCCACCGCTGCCTCGCTTGGCGAGGCCATCGGCCAGGCACGCTGGGTTGTTGGTGCGGAAACCTTCGCAATGGTGGTTGGCCTGGAGGCAGGGCGTAAGGTGATGTCCACCTTGCCGCCGTGGGCTCATCGGTGCCGCTTGCCGCATGCGGAGATACTGTCTTTGCGGGACATGGTGGGCTGACCGTGCCGGTAATCTTTTGCGAAAAACTGCGTTTCTTCGACCTTTTCAATTACGGATTGAGAAGGCGGAAGGTTTTCTACGGCTCGCTTTCCTTACCGGCGCGTATTGGCCTGATGTTGTTCAGCCGTTTTGGTTTGCAGCTGGAAATGTCGAGGATTGACTTCGGCCATGTCCGTTCGGCAAGAGGCATCCGAGGAAATGCTTACCGCAATGCGGAGGAATGCGTCGATGCGCTTGGCTGCAAGGCGTGGGCAAGCCGGCTTGCGGAGGACCTCGGCTTTGACTTCTGGCTGTTGGTGCAAAAGTACTTTTTTGACGAATTCTATTTGCGTTTTGAATTCATCGAACTGGCGTTGAGATTTGCGCAGGAAAATTCCGATGAAGTCCGTGTGATATTCGTGCCGCGCTGTGCTTCCATGGACCGCTACGCACAGGCGCTCGGTCAGGTGTTTTCGGTTCGTCGTCGCCATACCTGGAAAATTCCCGGGTTGCTGGCGTCGATACTGCTCCTGCCGCTCTTTGCCTGGATATTTGGCATCAGGAAGCGAGAGGACGGCGAGCTTCACTTTGAAAACAAGATTGTTTGCGAAGTGGATGGGAAGAAAACCCTCGAGATGTTCAAGACCTTGTTTGCGAATGTCCCGGAACAGCGGTTGGCATTCGTTACTGAACGCCGGCGCCTGGTGGATTTCGACGATCTCGAGGGGATTCATGTTCTCGGACTGCGTGCCAGCGGGCTGCGAGAGATTGTTCGGGCGGCCTGGCTGGTCAGCCTGCGCTCCTTGCAGTACTTCAGGCAGGCATATTCGCTCGGTAGTCACCTGTTCTGGATTTTCTACCGCTTTGTTCGTGGCCGGGCTGACACGATCGATGGACGAGGAAACGTCTACTGCACCTACGAGCATCTGGTGACGGTCAAGGCCGTTCGCAACGAACTGCTCCGCGCTTCGGGCAACGTGAGTGTCTTCGTGCCCATGAATGCCCATGTCACACCGCAGTATTTCCATTCCGAATTCATGCTCAATTACGATGTGATGCTGACGGCGGGGCAGCATGTCGAGGATCTTTACCCGCGCAAGCGGGCGACAACCCGGCGCTATCTGCCGACGGGATCCTATGACAGTCATCGCCTGATCACACGGGAAGACGGTGCGAACGAGCGGCATGCCGCCTTGATGGAATTCAAGGGTGATGACCTGCTGATTCTCGTCGTTTCTCCGGGTATTTGCGATCCGACCTTGAATATCGAGCTCCGCTTGATGGAACTGGTCAGGCATCTGACCCGGTGCGATGGCGTAAAGGTCGTGCTGCGACTCAAGCCGGTGCCGCCGCTGCCGGTGTTCAAGGATTTTTACCGAAACCAGCTGGAGGGCGTCGACAATATCCGGGTGACTGCGGGTGAGTATGATCTTTTTGATTTTGTCGGCGTGGCGGATCTGGTCGTCACTTCGATATCCAATGCCGCCTATGACCTCGCGCAGGCCGGGGCGACCGTGATGTTCGTGGACTATCTCGACGATGCAGAACTGTCGCAATGCTGGTCGCACACCGAAGGCTTTCCGTTACCCGGAGAGGCAGCGGAGAATGCGATAATCGACTGGATAGGAAACCGTGATGGTACGCGTGAAATCTGGGCGGAAAGAATGGCTGATTTTGCCGGTTACATCGGATATCGCCACCCGGATTTCGATACTTACCGTCAGTGTGTTCAGGCTCATGTTCAAGCGATTGAGCAGGAGTTGATTGCGTCCAATGGGGCAAGTCGCTAACTATGAATAAAAAAACAATAATTATTGCCGAGGCCGGGGTTAATCATAACGGCAGCCTTTCGATGGCCATGGAGCTTGTCGATGTCGCTGCGCAGGCCGGGGCGGATTTCGTCAAATTCCAGACTTTTTCTGCCGAACAACTGGTGACGGCAGATGCCAGGAAAGCCGATTATCAGCAGGCGGCGACCGGTGCGGACGAGACGCAGTTTGCAATGCTCAAGCGCCTTGAGCTCTCGGAGGCCGACCATCGTGCGCTGGACGAGCATTGCAGGAAGCGGGGCATCGGTTTCCTGTCCACCGGGTTTGATACCACCAGTCTTGATTTCCTGATATCGCTCGGCATCCCCATGGTCAAGATTCCCTCTGGGGAAATCACGAATCTGCCTTATCTCCGGCATGTCGCCAGTCTGGGGAAATCCGTGATCCTGTCGACCGGCATGAGTACGATGGATGACGTTGCTGCAGCGATACGGGTGCTTGAGTCGGGCGGCGTGCCGCGCGCGGCGATCACGGTTCTGCATTGCACGACCGAATATCCGGCGGCGATGGCAGATGTCAATCTGAATGCCATGGTCGCCATGAGGCAAACACTGGGTGTCGAAGTCGGTTATTCGGATCACACGCTGGGTATCGAAGTCGCCATCGCCGCCGTGGCGATGGGGGCCGTACTCATTGAAAAGCATTTCACGCTGGACTGCTCGTTACCGGGGCCAGATCACCAGGCGAGTCTTGAACCCGACGCGCTGGTGGCCATGGTGCAGGCGATCCGGAATATCGAAATCGCCCTGGGGGACGGTAACAAGCGACCGCAGCCTGCAGAAGAAAAAAACCGGCTTGTGGCCAGGCGTTCCATCGTTGCCGCAAGAGCAATAGCTGCGGGCGAAGTGTTTTCCGACCTGAATATTTGTGCAAAACGTCCCGGCACAGGTGTTTCTCCCATGAACTGGGATCGCGTTGTCGGTAGCGTCGCACAAAGAAACTATGCAGTTGATGAATTGATTGATCCATGAAGAAGAAAATCTGCGTCGTTACCGGGTCGCGCGCTGAATACGGACTGCTCAAATGGGTGATGAAGGATATCGCCGACGCTGAGGCCTTGTCCCTTCAGGTCGTGGTGACCGGAATGCACCTGGTCTCCGCGTTCGGTAACACCTATCGGGAAATACTTGCTGACGGCTTCCGGATAGACCGTCAGGTCGATATCCTCATGGCGTCGGATGGTGCCAGCGGCGTTGCCAAATCGATGGGTATGGCGATGATCGGTTTTGCCGATGCTTTTGAAGCACTGGCGCCGGATGCCATTCTGGTTCTGGGTGACCGTTTCGAGATTCTGGCGGTTGCGTCGGCCGCCCTGGTGCACAAGATTCCCGTCATTCATCTTCATGGTGGCGAAAAGACCGAAGGCGCGATCGATGATTCGATCCGGCACGCGATCACGAAAATGTCGCACCTCCATTTCGTGGCGGCAGAGGAATACCGCAGCCGTGTCCTGCAGCTGGGAGAACAGCCTGATCGGGTTTTCATGGTCGGTGGGCTTGGGGTCGATAGTCTGGTACGCACGCCCTTGCTCGACAAGGAGACCTTGTCCAGGGAAATCGGTTTTGATTTTGGCAAGCGGAACCTGCTGGTGACCTATCACCCGGAAACCTTGTCCGATCAACCACCAGAAACCCAGTTTCTCGAACTGTTGCGCGCGCTGCGCAGGTTTCCCGAGATCAATGTGATCTTCACCTACCCTAATGCCGACATGGGGGGGCAGGCGATAGCCCGTCTGATCGAAGACCACGTGGCCTCCGCTGGCAATTGCAGAGGCTACCAGTCCCTTGGGCACAAGAGATACCTCTCATGCCTCCAATTTGTCGATGGCGTGGTGGGGAATTCGTCCAGTGGCTTGCTGGAGGTGCCAACCTTCAGAAAAGGGACGGTGAACATTGGCCAGCGCCAGGCCGGTCGTCTGAAAGCAGAGAGTGTGATCGACTGCGATGCAGAGGAAGCTTCCATCGTGTCCGCCATCGAACGGCTCTACTCACCTGATTTCCTCGAACTGCTTGAAACGGCGCGAAATCCTTATGGCGACGGGGGGGCATCGGCTAAGATTGTGTCGGTTCTGACGTCGATCGACTGCGATGCATTGCTGTCAAAATCGTTCGTTGATTTGCCAGGATAGACAGGAAAGGGAAAGGGGTATTTCACGTGCTTACTAACGCCGCGACAAATTGGCGGGAGGCATTGCTGCTTGAGGGGGCCACGATTGAGGACGCCATTCGGTGTCTTAACGAGGCCGCGTTGCAGATTGCGATCGTGGTTGATGCGAACGATACGCTGGTCGGAACCATCACCGATGGCGACATCCGGCGTGGATTGCTGCGGGGCTTGGGGGTTGGGTCTTCGATCGAGTCAATCGTTGTCCGGGTACCCCTTGTGGTGCCGCCGGAAATGCTCACCGAGACAGTGGCTCAACTCATGCGCACCAACAAGATCCATCAGATCCCGGTCGTTGATGAGCACCGCCGGGTTGTCGGCTTGCATCTCTGGAATGACGTAGGTGCAGCAGTCGAGCGGGAAAACCTGATGGTCATCATGGCGGGGGGCTTGGGCGTACGCATGCAACCCTTTACCGAGTCATGTCCAAAACCGCTCCTGCCGGTTGCCGGCAAGCCTATGCTCGAACACATCATCGAACGGGCAAGGTCGGAAGGTTTTTCCCGATTCCTGCTGGCCATCCGTTATCTCGGACACATGATCGAGGAGTATTTTGGGGACGGTAGCCGTTGGGGGGTGCAGATAGCGTATCTCCGTGAAAATGATCCGCTCGGTACTGCGGGGGCCCTGGCTTTGCTGGACCCGAAGCCGGCCTTGCCCTTTGTGGTAACCAATGGTGATGTCCTGACCGATATCCGGTATGACGAATTGCTGGACTATCATGTGCGCAATTCGGCTTCGGCAACAATGGCAGTTCGCCTGTATGAGTGGCAGCACCCGTTTGGTGTCGTGCACACAAGAGGTATTGAAATTCAGCGTGTTGAGGAAAAGCCAGTGCACCGTAGTCATGTCAACGCCGGTGTCTATGTGCTGCAACCCGATGTGCTTTCCTATCTGCCGGAACATACCCGATATGACATGCCCTCGCTTTTCGATGCGCTGCGGGCGGATGGGAAAAAAACGATTGTTTACCCAATGCATGAGCCCTGGCTCGATGTGGGGCGGCCGGCTGATTATGACCAGGCCGAGAAGGAATACTTCAGAATTTGAATGATCGGGATATTGATATGACCACCAAACCAATGCTCCGCCGCTGCGTCAAATGCGGCCTGCCGGAAACCTACGAAACCATTGAATTCGATGCTGCAGGTGTTTGCAATATCTGTCGCGGCGCGGTTCACAAGCAGCAGGCGATCAACTGGGACGAGCGTAAACTTCTGCTGGACAAGTTGATCGAGAAATATCGCGGCAAGAGTGATTACGATTGCATCGTTCCGTTCTCGGGCGGCAAGGACAGTACTTTCCAGTTGTATTACCTGATGAAGGAATACAAGCTGAAGCCCTTGGTTGTTCGTTTCAACCATGGTTTCATGCGCCAGGTCGTTGAAGAAAACAATCAGCGTACGTTCAAGAAACTGGGCGTCGATGTGCTTGAGTTCACACCGAACTGGAAAATCGTCAAGCGCCTGATGCTGGAATCGTTCAAGAGAAAGACGGATTTCTGCTGGCACTGCCATACAGGGATTTATTCCTATCCCCTGCGGGTTGCGCTGATGTACAAGATCCCGCTTGTGTTCTGGGGCGAGCCGCAGTCCGAGATAACCGCATATTACGATTACCTGAATGACGAAATCGAATATGAGGATGACAAGAAATTCAACATGCTCCGGACCTTGGGCATTACTGCCGAAGACATGCACGGCATGATCGATACGCCGGAGGATCCTGTTGATAAGCGGGACCTGATTCCTTATACCTATCCGGATGTGAAGGAATTGAAGGCCTTGCGCTATTGTTCGGTTCCCTTGGGGAGTTTCATTCCCTGGGATTACGTCAAGAATACTGAACTGATCAAGCGCGAACTGGGATGGCGGGTCGATGAGGTCGAGGGAGTCCCCGTTGACATCAACGACCACGGCGAAAAAATCGAATGCTTCATGCAGGGGACGCGCGATTACATCAAGTATCTGAAGCGCGGCTATTCACGTGTCGCGCAGATCAACGCCTTCCATGTTCGCAGCGGACGAATGTCCTCCGAGGAAGCCTTCAGGCTGAATGCGGAATTCGACGGCCGGAAACCGGGTTCCTTGCAGGTTTTCCTCGAATACATGGGGCTTACCGAGGACGAGTTCAACCAGATTGTCGGGCAGATGGTCATTCCGCCGCACGAGCCCGATTTCGGCAACATTCCCGATGCGGCTCAGGCCTGGGACTTTGCGCAATGGTATCGCGAGGATAATCGCAAAAAATCATGATCGGGATCGTCGATTACGGAGCAGGCAATCTGGCCTCGGTGCAGAATGCGCTTGAGCATCTCGGCCACGACGCCAGTGTGTGCGGCGATCCTGATGCGCTTCAGGCGTTTGACCGCATCATTCTGCCGGGCGTCGGGTCGTTTCGTGTCGCGATGGAGTGCCTTGATGCGCAAGGATGGTCGGCGCGTATCCGGGAGTTCGTGGCGACCGGAAAGCCGTTGCTGGGTATCTGCCTCGGGATGCAGCTGTTGTTCGATACGGGGGAGGAGCATGGTCCCCGGCAAGGACTGGGGCTGATTCCGGGGCAAGTGACCGCACTGACGCCCGAGGGCGGGTTGAGAGTTCCGCATGTGGGCTGGAACAACCTGGCCACCATCGTCCCGCATCCCTTGCTGTCAGGAATAAAACAGCAGGTGGATTTTTATTTTGTCCACTCGTTTCACTGCGTTCCGGACGATCATTCCGCAATTCTGGCTACCTGCGATTATGGTGGCGAGTTTGTTGCGGTGGTCGCCAGGGGCAATGTGGCGGGTGCCCAGTTCCATCCCGAGAAAAGCCAGCCAAGCGGTCTGCGCCTGCTCGACAATTTTGCCGATTGGTCTCCGGAATGCTGAAGAAACGCGTCATACCCGTCCTCCTGCTGCGGGACGGACGCATGGTCAAGGGCGTCAGGTTTGCCGACTACCGGGATACGGGTAACCCGAAAACGGCCGTGCGCATCTACAGCGCTCAGGATGCCGACGAACTGGTATTTCTCGACATACAGGCAAGCCTTCAATCAAGGCAGGCATTGGTGGATATCCTGCGAGAGGCCGCCACAGAGTGTTTCATGCCTCTGGCGGCAGGGGGAGGAATACGTACGATCGAAGATGTCAGGGAACTACTGCGGGCGGGGGCGGACAAGGTTGTCGTGACCACGGCCGCAGTGACGCATCCTCAGCTTCTGGGCGAGATTGCCGAACGTTTTGGTGCGCAGAGCCTCGTCGCCGGCATTGATTACCGGTATGAAGGGGATTCGGCCAAAGTATGGATTCGTTGCGGCACCGAGAGAACAGAACTTGATCCTGTCGCGCATGCGGTCCGTCTCGCTGAATTGGGGGCGGGGGAAATCCTCCTGAACTCCATCGACCGTGATGGCGTCATGGAGGGCTACGATCTGGCGCTGGCGGAGAAGCTTGCCCAAGCGGTCAGCATCCCCGTGATCGTTTGTGGCGGTGCCGGCAATTTCATGCATCTGGCTGATTTGCTGAAAGGAACGCAGGCCTCTGCTGCAGCATGCGCGAGCATTTTTCATTTTGGCGATAACAATCCGATCCGGGCCCGTTCTTATCTGCGTAATCTGGATGTGCCGATGCGGGTGTTGAAATAATGAACATGAGCATGCCGTCCGATGCCCTGTCGGATTACTTGAAACGCTTGCTTGGCCTGCACTTTCCCGATGGACGGAGCGTTGATTTTTCACCATCGGATTTTTCGCTTGCGCTCGAGCGCTGCGAGTATTCTTTTTCCAGGATCAGGAAAAAATACTATCAGGACGATGGTGGTGGGGTTGTATTCGATCACCTCAATGCCGATCACATGGCAGTGTTTCTCTATTTTCTCGGCAACAGTATCTGGAAAAGCGGCGGCGAGACCGACCTGCCGGTCAAGCTTTCCTACCTGAACAAGATACTGCATGGCCTTGATCTTTTTTACTCGGTCGGAATGCCGGATGTTTTTCTGCTGGTCCACCCGCTGGGCAGCGTGATTGGCAACGCCCAATACAGTGACTATCTGGTGGTCTATCAGAATTGCACGGTGGGGGCCGTCGATAGCGACTATCCCGTGTTTGGCGAAGGCGTTGTCCTTTATTCCCGCAGCAGTGTTGTCGGGAAGTGCCGCGTGGGCGACGACGTGGTTTTTGCTGCCAACTCGGCCGTCGTGAACACCGATGTTCCATCACGTACGGTCGTGTTGGGTACTTACCCGAATTGCCGTTTCAAGGAAAATTCAATACCGGTACGTGCCCGTTGTTTCGATCCGTCTTTTGAGAATCAGGGAGTGGTTTTGTGATCGCAGAGCGCAAGGTGCTGGCACTGGTGCCGGCAAGAGGAGGATCAAAAGGTCTGCCGGGGAAAAATATACGTTCCCTTTGTGGGCGCCCGCTGATTCAGTGGAGTATCGATACTGCGCTGGCCTGCGATGAAATCGATGCCGTGGTAGTCAGCACGGACGATGAGCAGATTGCTGCGGTGGCTGCCGCCGCCGGTGCTGAGGTCCCGTTCTTGCGTCCGCCGGCTTTGGCAGGGGATACGGCCTCTTCGATCGATGTCGTCATTCACGCGCTGGATTTTCTGGAGCGTAATGGCCGGGTGTTCGACATCGTTCTGTTACTGGAACCGACCTCGCCATTGCGTGAGGTGGCGGATATCCAGGTGGCGCTTCGGCGCATGGTCGATACAGGGGCTGCTGCGATCGTCAGCGTTTGCCGGGCAGAGTCGACGCATCCGGCGTTCATGTTCCGCACCACCAGTCAGGGGCGTCTGGAACCGTTCATGTCTGCTTCTCCGACCGGAGTGCGCAGACAGGAAATCGAGCCACTGTTCTATCTTGAGGGAACCTTGTATGCCTCCACGGTCGAGGCCCTCAGGGAGCGACGCTCGTTCTATCACGAGGACACGCTCGCTTACGAGGTGGCCAAGTGGAAGGCGCTGGAGATTGACGATATCGAGGACTTCCAGATGGTTGAGGCCCTCGCAAAGTACAAGGAATTGGCGTGATGGACTTTCAAACCCGATTGAATCGTGTGATTCCCGGTGGTGCGCATACGTACTCCCGCGGCTTTGACCAGTTTCCGGCGAATGCGCCGCAGATACTCGAGCGAGGCGAAGGTGCCTATGTCTGGGATCCCGACGGAAAGCGCTATCTGGATTACGGGATGGCCTTGCGTGCGGTGACGCTCGGTTATGCAGATCCGCGCGTGAATGCGGCGGCAATCAGGGAAATCGAGCGCGGCAACAATCTGACACGTGCCTCGCTGACCGAGCTCGATGCGGCAGAGCTTCTTGTCAGCCTGATCCCGGGGCTCGATATGGTGAAGTTTGCCAAGAACGGCTCGAATGCAACCACAGCCGCGGTAAAGATTGCCCGGGCATGCACTGGCCGCCGCTATGTCTGCATTCCGAAGCAGCACCCTTTCTTCTCCTTCGATGACTGGTTCATCGGCACGACCCAGTTGCAGCGTGGCATCCCTGGCGGACATTCCTCATATACGCTGGTGTTTGACTACAACGACCTCGCCTCTCTGGAAGCGCTGTTCGAGCAGTATCCGGACGATATTGCCGCGGTCATGCTCGAGCCGGCAACCACCATGGTTCCGCACGACGCGGGCCGTTCTGGCAGGCTGACGCATGCCTCGCCATATATCGGTGCCGACCAGCAAGGGGACGGCCATTTCCTCCGGCAGGTGCAGAAACTGTGCGCTGCCCGGGGAGGCTTGTTCATCCTCGACGAGATGATTACCGGTTTTCGCTGGCATTTGCAGGGGGCTCAGCGCTATTTCGATGTCCAGCCGGATCTGTGCACTTTCGGCAAAGGCATGGCCAACGGTTTCTCGGTTGCGGCCGTGGCGGGCAAACGGGAGTACATGGAAGTGGGGGCGATCGATACGCCGGGCGCAGAGCGCACCTTCCTGTTGTCCACCACGCACGGTGGCGAGATGTGTGGCCTGGGGGCGTTCATCGAGACAGTCCGAATCTACCGCGAACAGGATGTCTGCCGTCATCTCTGGGAGTTTGGCGCGAAGCTGAGGGATGGCATGGAAGCCCTGGCGCGCGAATGCGGTGTGGCAGAGCACTTTTTGATGGATGGGCCGGATATCTGTCTCAACTACCTGACCAAAGACGCTTCCGGTACGTTGTCGCCGAGATTCCGTACCCTTTTCTCGCAGGAAATGATCCGCCGGGGAGTACTTATGCCATGGATCGCACCCAGTTTTGCGCACTCGGATCAGGAACTGGAAATGACCTTGTCGGCGGCAAAAGGTGCGCTCGATATTTACGCCAGGGCGCTGCAGGACGGTATCGAGCACTTCCTTGTCGGTCCGGAAGTCAAACCGGTCTTCCGCAAATACAACTAAGTCGTCAACGTGCGGGCCCGCTTCTTAACGGGGCGTCGGTTTAACAGGAGTTGATCTTGCAGGCATTGAACAAACTGATGGACATGTCGGGGCAAAGAGTCCTGATTACTGGTGCGGCCGGTGGCCTGGGGCGGGTGATATCCGAAACCGCTGCTGAGTTGGGGGCGCATCTCGTGCTCGTTGATCGACCGGGGACGGATTTTTCTTCCTTGCGGGCCTCGTTGGCACGGTTTCCGGATGCCGTCATCGACGTGATGGCGTGCGACCTGGAGCAACAGGAGGCACGCGATGAACTGGTCCGCGAGGTACTTGCCAAGCGAGGGGATCTCCGGGTTCTGGTGAATAACGCCGCATTTGTCGGCACCTCAGGTTTGCAGGGGTGGGGTGTCCCTTTCGAGGCGCAGAGCGTGGACACCTGGCGTCGTGCGCTTGAAGTCAATCTCACCGCGGTTTTCGACCTTTGCAAGCAATTCGCGGAACCGCTGGCCCAGAGTGGCAAGGGCGCCATCGTCAATGTCGGCTCGATCTACGGTTCGCTCGGCCCCAACTGGGGACTCTATGACGGTACACCCATGGCCAATCCTGCTGCGTATGCTGCTTCCAAGGGCGGCGTGATCCAGTTGTCCAGGTGGCTCGCGACCACCATGGCGCCCAGAGTTCGCGTCAATTGCATCAGTCCGGGCGGCATTGCCCGGGGGCAACCGGAGGCTTTTGTCGCCCGATACGAGGCCTTGACGCCCTTGGGGCGGATGGCAACCGAAGATGACTTCCGTGGTGCCTTTGCCTATCTGATCAGTGATCTTTCTGGTTATGTGACAGGGCAGAATCTGATGGTCGATGGTGGTTGGGGGGTTTGGTGAGTCTCGCCCCACCGAAGCATTCGGCGTTTTAGGTTGCGGCAGGTAAAATGCGAGCGTTTTGCTGTCGAGGCTGTCGTCATTCTGCCTTGTCGCCCTTGCTTCATTTCCATTGAATCCTGATCAGAAAATCACATGAACGAAAAGCCGGAGAACCTGGAGGCCTATTACGGTTTGCCTCAGGAAGTCACATTTTGCAAAAAATGCTGCTATTCAAACCAGCGCCCTGGGTCGACCAAGGAATTTGCCCATACCAAGGACAGCAAGAAGGTTACGCTCGCTTTCGATGAGGAAGGCGTCTGCGATGCCTGCCGCGTTGCCGAGAAAAAGGAAACCATCGACTGGAAGGAGCGCGAAGAACAGCTGCTTGAACTGCTCGCCCGTCACCGTCGCACCGATGGCGGATACGACTGCCTGGTTCCAGGTAGTGGTGGCAAGGACAGTGTTTTCGCGTCACATATCCTGAAGTACAAGTACGGGATGAATCCGCTGACCGTGACCTGGCCGCCGATCATGTACACCGATTACGGGTATCGAAATTTCCGGAACTGGATCGATATCGGTGGCTTCGACAACATTTCCTTCAACCAGAACGGGCGGGCCATGAAGACCCTGACCCGCCTGTCGATCGAGAATCTTTTCCACCCGTTCCAGACATTCATCCTGGGGCAGAAGCAATTGGCGCCGAAGCTGGCGTTGAAGCTTGGTATCCCTCTCGTCTTTTATGGCGAGCACGAGGCCGAGTTCGGCAATCCGATTGCCGAGACGAACTCCTCCCTCCAGGACAGCAGCTACCACATCTACGACAATCTCGATGATCTGGCGCTGGGCGGCGTCTCCATCCGCGAGTTGCGTGAAGAGCATGGCCTGTCGTTGAACGAACTCTCGCCTTTCCTGCCGGCGCGTCGCGAAGAGTACGAAAAGGGCAAGGTCGAGGTCCAGTACCTCGGCTATTACCTGAAGTGGTTGCCGCAGGAGTCCTACTACTACGCCGTAAAGCACTCGGGCTTCCAGGCGCGTCCGTTCCGTACCGAGGGGACCTACAGCAAGTATCTCGGTCTGGACGACAAGATCGACGACCTCAACTATTACTGCTACTTCATCAAGTTCGGGTTTGGTCGCTGCACCGAGGATGCCTCGCAGGAAATCCGCAACGGTCACATCGACCGTGAGGAAGGCAAGGCGCTGGTTGCACGTTTCGATGGCGAGTTCCCTGAGCGTTATTTCCTCGATGTGATGAATCATATCGGCATGGACCCGGATTACTTCCGCCATGAACTGACGGATCGTTTCCGTTCACCGCACCTCTGGGTGAAGGTCAACGGGCAATGGATGTTGCGTCATAACGTCAACGGTACTGGCTATAACGATTGATTGTTCCATGAACAAAAACACGAGGCTGATCGCCAGACTGGATATCAAGGGGCCCAATCTCATCAAGGGGGTTCATCTTGAGGGATTGCGGGTGATCGGTTCGCCCCATGAGCATGCCTTGCGCTACTACCGGCAAGGGGCGGATGAGTTGATCTACATCGATTGCGTGGCCAGCCTGTACGGTCGTAATCACCTGTCGGAAATCATTCGCGCAGCAGCCAAGGATATTTTTGTTCCGATGACCGTCGGTGGTGGTATCCGCTCTGTCGATGACGTTACCCAGATACTGCGTGCCGGTGCCGATAAGGTTGCGGTGAACACGGCAGCGGTGAACCGCCCCGAACTGATCACCGAAATTTCCCGGGTGTTTGGCAATCAATGCATGGTTCTCTCGATAGAGGCGAAGCAGATTGCTACGGGCCGCTGGGAGGTGTTCACCGATAACGGGCGCGAGCAGAGCGGCCTTGACGTTGTCGACTGGGCAAAGCGTGGCGTCGCGCTGGGGGCGGGGGAAATCCTGCTGACCTCGATTGACCGCGAGGGAACCCGCAAGGGGTTTGACGTGGCATTGGTGAAGGCAGTATCCGAAGCGGTCTCGGTCCCAGTTATCGCAAGCGGTGGCATGGGGGAAGCGACGGATGTGATACCCGTGGTTTGCGATGGAGGGGCCGATGCCGTCGCAATGGCGGATATTCTGCACTACCAGCGCGCCACCGTGGGGGATGTCAGAAGTGTGGCAAAGGCTGCGGGATTGTCGGTGAGGGATTATCAGAATGCTTGAAGTCACCGTGATTGACTATGGAATCGGCAATCTCTTCAGCGTACAGAGAAGTCTGGAACACTGCGGTGCAACGGTGACCGTAAGCGCTGATCCGGCGACCATTCTTGCCTCTTCGCGGCTTGTTCTGCCCGGTGTCGGCGCCTTTGGCAACGCCATGGCAGCGCTTGCCGAGCGTAATCTGGTTGCGCCGATCCGTGAAGTGGCCGCCAGCGGCAAGCCGTTGATGGGGATATGCCTTGGCATGCAACTGCTGTTGAGCGAAAGCGAGGAGTTCGGTCGTACCGAGGGGTTGAATCTGATACCCGGGCGTGTCGTGGCTGTGCCTGATCATGATATCGACGGCCAGCCGCTGAAAATACCGCATATCGGCTGGAATGCCCTGGTGCCTTGCGCATCGGAAGGGTGGCAGCATCCTTTACTCAAAGACAACCGGGCTGGCGACGCCATGTATTTCGTGCATTCGTTCATGGCCATCCCCGATGATCCAGCCTCGCGTCTTGCCGACTGTCATTATGGCGGGAATGCCATTTCCGCGATCATCGGTCGGGACAATGTCTTCGGTTGCCAGTTTCATCCGGAAAAGAGCGGCGAGGCGGGCTTGCGCTTGATCAAAGCCTTTTGCGCGCTTTGACAATTGATCCTTCCTGACTGACGTTGATGGCCGGCAAAAAGACACTGCTGTTGTTACTCAAGAACCCATTTTCGCTTCGCGATTACGAGCGGATGGGGGTTGAGTCACTCAGGCAGCGCTTTGACCTGTCCATCCTGGATTGTTCGTCCTGGCTGATGCCACAGACTTTCCATAGTCGCGAGGCGTCGCCCCGGATTTGTGACGAAGTTGTCCAGATATCTTCGCTGAGAGCCTTCAGGCAGTTCGTCGCCAAGGCGCCGGCGGGCGTCGCAATCGATTATGTCGGGCAGTTTTCTGCCCAGGCAATCCTGATGTTTCATGTCCTGAAATCTGCGGGATTCAGAATTGCCGTGCTGGATAGCGGGGCCTTTCCGTTGCCGCAGGAGTGGCGCCGAGTGGGCTTTTCCTGGCAAAGCATCATCTACGCCTTCAAAAGCCAGTTATTCAGCAGGGCACTACGCAAGCTGGGACGGGTGCTGTTGCTGAAGATTCTCCCCGACCAGCGGCCGGATATGGCTTTGGTTGCAGGGACTTCCTGGCTTACCGATCCTCGTTTCGTCGGCGCCAGCGTGAAAATTCCGGCCCATTCCTTCGACTACGAGAAGTATCGTCGGATCAACGCGGATGACATGCCTGCATCGGCACCCGCCTGGGCGCTGTACATCGACGAGTCTTTGCCCTCGCACGAAGACAATAGCGAGCTCGGATACGATGCTCCCGTGAGCTTCGAGCGTTTTTCGGTCGCGCTCAAACAGTTTTTTGACCTGTTCGAGCAGGAAAGCGGCATGACCGTTCGGATTGCGGCTTATCCCTCGGCAAGGAGCGATGCGTACTACAAGGCATTGTTCGGCGACCGGGATGTCGTGTTCGGGCAGACGGCGGAACTGGTCAAGGGAGCAGCTGTTGTCTTTGCCCATGCATCGACAGCGATATCCTTTGCGGTACTGTGGCGTCGTCCCTTGGCCTTTCTGGTCAGCGAGGAGTTGCGCAGCAGTTGGTACATGCCCTGGGTACTGGCGCCGCAAAGCCTGCTGCAGGCGCCGCTGGTCGATATCGACAACGAACTTTCCGGCAGGGCGCTCGCGCATGGCGGTCTGGCAATTGATGCAGCCAGGTATGAGGCTTATGAAAATACCTACCTGCGTTCGCCGGCGGCACCCGATGCGAGCATCTGGGAGATATTTGCGCAGGGAGTTGATTCATGCTGCCCGAATTCCTGAAGCGCATATTGCGTACCTGGCGGTCGCGCCGGCAGCATCCGCATGCGCTGATCCATTCTGGGGCGGTGGTCGACGGAACTTCCAGCATCGGCAACAGTGCCGTGCTGTTTTCTGATTCAACCGTCGTGGGCTCCGAGATTGGCCGATTTTCCTACGTACAATCCGGAACATCGATTTTCAATGCCTGTGTTGGTCCTTTCTGCTCCATTGCCGGTGACGTCAAAATTGGTCTGGCCCGGCATCCGGTGCACATGATCAGTACCAACCCGGTCTTTTACGATACGCGCCAGCCCTTGCCTGCTTTTCTGACCACCGAAAATTTCTTTGTCGACGCCTTGCCAAAGACAGTGATCGGAGCCGATGTCTGGATCGGGCAGGGGGCTTACATCATGGCTGGCAAGACTGTCGGTGTGGGTGCGGTGGTTGGTGCTGGCGCCGTGGTCACGCGTGATGTCCCCCCGTATGCCATCGTGGCCGGTGTGCCGGCCCGGATCGTGTCATGGCGCTTCGACCCGGATCTTCGCGAACGCTTGCTGAGTTCGCGCTGGTGGGAGCGAAGCGAAGACGAATTGAAGCAGCTTTCGGCCAGCTTCAATTCCCCGGAAAAATTTCTCGATCACCTTCAGTGCGCGCAGGTGGCCGACGGGAGACGGCATTGATCAGGCGCTTTCTGGCTTTCCTCGTGCTGTTGCCGCGGCGAATCGCCGGATTGTTCGGGCGCCAGTTTTTCCGGCTGATCCATGCGCCCTTGCTGCATCGCCTGGGGAAAGGCGCCTTCATGTGCCGGCCGTTCCGTATCGACGGTGCTCCAGCCATCGAAATCGGTGCCCGGACCGTGATGCAGAAAGGCGGGTGGCTGTACGCCGCCGAGGGGGGCGAGGCACCGGCAATGCGCATTGGTTCCGGGTGCGTCTTTGGTTACGCGAACCACGTTACTGCGGTACGCAAGGTGATCATCGGCGACAACGTGCTGACGGCAAATAACGTGTACATCTCGGACAATCTACATGCCTACGAAGATGTTTCGCTGCCGATAATCAAACAGCCTGTGTTGTTCAAGGGAGAAGTCGTCATCGGTGACGGTTGCTGGATCGGCGAAAATGCCTGCATCATTGGTGCTTCCGTCGGCAGGAATTCGGTGATTGGTGCCAACGCCGTGGTGACCCGGGACATACCCGAGTATTCGGTCGCCGTGGGGGCGCCAGCGGTAGTAATCCGCCGTTTCGACAAATCCCAGGGGCGGTGGGTTTCGGTATAAAAACTTCAGGCTGGCTTGATGGCCAGGTGCTGATGACAGAGAGAATGATGAAAAAAACAGTGCTTATCACCGGGGGGAGCGGTTTCATCGGATCGCGTCTGGCCTTGCGCCTGCTGGCAGCTGGGCATGAGGTCAGGGTGCTGGACGCCCTGATTCCGCAGATTCATGGCGACGATCCCGAAGCTTCGCCCTTGTACCAGTCGATCAAGGGCAAGGTTGATTTCCACCGCGGTTGCATCACGGATCGTTCCCTGCTGGCCCGTTGCCTGCACGGGGTCGATGCGGTCGTGCATCTGGCGGCGGAAACCGGGACCGGGCAGTCGATGTACGAAATCCAGCGCTATGTCGACGTCAATGTCGGCGGCACCGGGATTTTGCTCGACTTGCTGGCCAACACCCAGCATCAGGTGCGCAAGCTCGTGGTGGCTTCTTCACGGGCGATCTATGGCGAGGGCAAGTACCGTTGCGCCACGCATGGCGTGGTCTATCCCGAGCAGCGGACGGCCGAGGACATGGAGCAGGGCCTGTTTTCCCCGCGCTGCCCGGTTTGCGGCGCCTTCGTCGAGGTCGAGGCCACCGACGAGAGCACGCCGGCCAAGCCGTCTTCGATTTACGGCATCACCAAGCTGAATCAGGAGCAAATGGTGCTCACCGTTGGCCGCGCGCTCGGCATTCCGTCGCTGGCCTTCCGCTACCAGAACGTCTATGGCCCGGGGCAATCGCTGTCGAATCCGTACACGGGCATCCTGTCGATCTTCTCGACCCGGATCAGGAATGGCAAGTCGATCAACATCTTCGAGGACGGCCGGGAGAGCAGGGACTTCGTTTTCGTCGACGACGTTGTCGCAGCGACGATGCTCGGCGTCGAGCATGAGGCCTGGGTGAACGATGTGTTCAACGTCGGGTCCGGGGTACCGACCGACGTCAATGCGATCGTCCGCATGTTGCAGGCGGCGTTCGGCAAACAGGTTCCGACCACGGTGTCCGGGCAGTTCAGGCTGGGCGACATCCGCCACAATTTTGCCGACCTGCGCAAGATCGAGCGGGTGCTCGGCTTTGTCCCCCGCGTCGGCATCGAGCAGGGGATTTCGCGTTTCGTCGACTGGGTCAGGGAACAGCAGGGCGGCAAGGATGCCTACGAGGAAAGCCTGCGCGAACTCGCGGAAAAAGGGCTGTTCAAGGGGAACGCATCGTGACCCCGGGCCTGGTCAGCCTCGTCGTCGCCAGCTACAACCATGCGGAGTACCTGGTCGAGCGCATGCAATCCCTGCTGGCGCAGACCTATCCGGCGATCGAGATACTGGTCATCGACGACTGTTCTCCCGATAACAGCGTCGAGATACTCAAAACCTTCGAGACCGATCCCCGGGTGCGCCTGATTGTCCGGGAGGTCAACGGCGGCTGGGTGGCGGTCAGCAATCAGGGCGCCGAGCTGGCCAGCGGCGAATACCTGTTGTACGCCAATTGCGACGATGCCTGTGAGCCGGAGATGGTGAGCAAGCTGGTCGAAGCCATGCAGAAACATCCGTCTGCTGGTGTGGCCTTCTGTCGCAGCCTGATGGTCGACGCCTCGGGCAAGGTTCTGGGCGACGACTACGTCGGTCGGGAGCCCGTGTTCAAGGCGCGTTGCGCCGGCGATACCCTGATTTCCGGGCGGGAAATGTCGCGTTTCCTGCTGCACTCCTGCGTCATGCCCAACCTGAGCGCCGTGCTCATGCGTAAGTCCGAGTTCCTAGCGGCCGGCGGCTTCTCCGGGCAGTACAAGGCGAACAGCGACTGGGACCTGTTCTTCCGTCTGGCCGAGCGCTGCGACGTGGCCTATGTCGCCGCGCCGCTGAATCATTTCCGTCAGCACGAGACCACCGTTCGCAGCCAGACGAAATCGCAGGTCACCTACGAGGAGTTTTTCCGCTTGTTGCTCGGCGAAATACGCCGTCTCGATCTGAGCTTTTTCGAGCGCTGCAAGTACCGGACGCGGGTCATGGCCTTGTGGGGGCATCACTTGCTGACGCAGCCCATGCATGGCTTGCGCAATTTCCCCTATCACCTGGGGCGGGTGCTGGCGCTCGATCCACCGGCCGTCCTGTTCTTCCCCGTGGCGGTTGTCGAGCATGCGCTGAGCAAGGTCGCCGGGGTGTTGGGCCGAGCTTTCCGCTCGTCGGATCGTTGACCGGCGGGACCATGGGTGCGCCTTCCCGCTTGATCGGCAAGATCAGAAAAACGCTCGCCGACTATTCGCTGCGGCGCTATCTGCACTATGCCGTTCAGCCGTGGCACTGGCCCTTGCTGGCCGAAATGCGGCGTCGGAAAGCCCGGGAAATCGCCTTGTTCGGAGAACAGTTGGCCAGCGCGATTGACGGCCTGGCCTACGAGGATGTTGCGGCGCGCCATGTCTTCCGTCCCTGGCTGGCCTGCGCGCCCGCTGCCTGTCTGGCGCCGGCCGCTGCGCCGCCGATCTCAATGCCGTCCGATCCCGAACTGCGGATGCGTGTCGATCGTTTGGGCTGGGTCCTGGAGCAGGCCGTTGACAGTCTTCCCCAGGCCTGGGGCGGCGTCGCCGAATGGCTCAAGTCCCGGGAAACGGCGCCGGATGTCTGTAGCGATGCCTATACGCGTGCTGAGCGAATCGCCAACCTGGTCATGCTGTGCAGCCTGGGCGACCCGCCGGGCGAGCTGGGGGAGCGCGTCAGGCAACTGATCCGTCGCGATGCCGAGGGGGTGCTTCGGCAGATCGAATACCACGGCGAACTTAATACCAACAACCATGTGCTGAACGATGCCCGGGCCCTGCTCATTGCCGGCGTGTTTCTGGGCGAGGGGCGTCTTTACCGCGGTGGACGCTTCATTTTCGAGCACCAGCTATTCCGGCATGTCGGGCCCGACGGCCTGCTGCGCGAGGCTTCGTCTCATTACCAGTTGGTAATCACCCGCTGGCTGCTGGACGTCGCCTGTGTTTTCCGGCTGCAGGATCGGGCCTTGTTCGAGCGCTTCCGCCCGGTGTTCGTGCAATCGCTGGCGGTCTGCCAGGCGATGTTCGAACTCGGCTGCGGGCAAGGGCATATGGCGCTGATCGGCGACATCTCGCCGGACTTTCCGCCTGATTTCTATCGTGGCTTGCCGGCGCTGGGACAGCGCCTGTTCGCCGGTGAAAACCCGCCCGAATCCGGGGCGCAAGCGGGGGCTTCGTTCTGGCAGACCTATTTCGGCGCCGCCGCCGGTTCGCCGGCGGGCGACTGGCTGGCCGGGAACGGGAGTTGGGCCAGTCTGAACCGCGAAGGCTGGCGCCTGTTGCTACATGCAGATACCGCGGTGACCGATCCGCGGGCGACGCACGGTCATCATGACCTGTTCTCCTTCGACCTGTCCTGCGACGGCCTGCCACTGATCGTCGATCCGGGGCGGCGTAATTACGCGCTGGCGCGCGACGCGCAGGGCGCCGGCATTCTGGAGGAGTGGCACAACACCTTCATGGTCGACGGCGTCCGCACCGGGTTTTACCCGCGTGGTTACATGCCCGCGGCCTGGCTGGAAAGTTTCCGCCCCTGTCCGGCGCTCGTTCGCGACGGCGATGCCCTGCGCGTTGCACTGCGCGACAAGTTGCCCACGGGCGTCGCCCTGATGGAACGCAGCTTTGCTCCAGAACCTGAAGGTGGCATGCGCATCGTGTCGACCCTGCTCGCGTCCGATGCGCAGCCGCGTTCGCTGCGACTGGTCCTGCATCTCGCCGGCGAGGTCGAGGTCGGGCCGCAAGGCGCGCGTATCGC